>ENA-UONU01000081-UONU01000081.1-human-gut-metagenome-genome-assembly--contig:-CS51-NODE-81-length-134115-cov-23.884589_pt1 | contig 134115 bp, 113 predicted proteins | sample MGYA00242462_ERZ724009 | MGnify/ENA metagenome assembly ERZ724009 | reverse complement strand
TGTTAGCAAAGTTAATACTTTATTCCTTGCTGACACAGTTTAATTTACATCCTCCTTATTTCAAGTAACGCCTGAAATCTTTATAGTTCTTTTTTAGTACCTCGTATAGCCCGCTTTCCGGATAGAGCAGTTTACCCCCGACAGAGGTAATTGAGGTATAAGGTATTGCCTTTTCATCCCGTAGTGTTTGTAATGTACGCTTGGAAACATGAAGCATCCGGCATACCTCATCTCCACTCAGATAATGTTCGTCTGCAATCGTCGGACGTATCCGTGCCGCAGCAGCCTCCAGATTTTTTCCTGTCCGTTTGATCCATCCGGTAAGTTCCTTGAACTCTTCCGAATCTTTAGTGATAATGTCTGCCATACTCTTTATTTTCTTTTTTTGATTAGTCCTTCCTCCAGAATTTGCTGGATGTCCACTTCTTTATAAAAGAATTTTCCACCGATATTAGAATAAGGAATCAGCCCGTTATCCCGGTAAGTCTGCAGTGCCCTTTTGGAAATATTGAGAGCCAGGCACACATCCTGCGCATCCAGTCACTTGTCCGGTGTTACGGGGGCTATTTTCTTTTGAAAGTCCATCATTTGCACGGACAGCATACTTAGTTGTTTCTTCAAGTCCTGATAAGCACTTGTTTCGATAATTGTCAGTTCCATGATTTATAAATTAAATTGTGAATAATGAAATTGGGTGCAAGATAAAGGGAATATTACTATAAATCAATCGTTTAGTTTCCAGTGTCGTTAATAGTCATTAATAGTCATTTTTTGTCAGCGTAGCTTTTCTTATACTTTTTATTTAACGGGGGAGTCGTGAAATCCGACATCCCTTATACAAATGGTAACTCTTTCATCTTTTTTCCTTTTTTGCCCTGCCACATTTCTTTATGATATGGATTTCTTCGGAGAAATCAGAAATATGAGTATCTTTGGAACGAAATATAGATTTAAATGGCAGGCAATAGCCTTCCAATTAGATATAGACATAACATTCGCAGAATGTCTCAAGACGGAAATCTGGTAAATTTCAATGAATAGAGGCTTTTTGTGTATTGCTTATGCTATGCTTTGTCATAGCGTGGCTTACACAGCTACTATTCATAGGTTTACCAGAACCTCCGTCTTGGAGTTGGGTAAGGCCACGCTTTCTCAAATACTTCTGCCGAATAATATTTATAGGTTAAATATTATACTTATGGCAAAACTCCAATTACTTGCAATCACTACTCTTGACGGATACCTCTTCGACAGGACTGTTTCTTCCCCTTTGTGGGATAATCCGAACAAATATGGCCTCACCAAAATACGGGAACGTGCTACACAGACTCTCGGGCCGGATGTATCTTTCATCTCATTGACACAATGGAAAAAGAAAAATGAAGGTATTTATTTCATAGAAGCGGCTCCGGATACAATTTCCGTTATAAGCAGCATGTTCAGATACTGGTTGGTGGATGAAATCATCCTTTTTGTCGCACCGTATATCCAAGGGGACGGCATACGTCTGTTTACAGAAATTCCCGGTCCTTCCTCATGGGAAATGACCGGGAACAAATGTTTCAGATCCGGTATTTGCAGGCTGGCCTACAAACGGATTGAATAACCTGCAATTATCTTCTTATCCTGACTGACTTGGTTTAGACAGGCATCTTATATTTCTCCCAATATTTTCTTGCCTTGTCCGGTCCTATCCAGTTCCGTTGGTCATCGATTCCCCTGTCCGAGAGTTGTTTCCTGACCAGCTTCTGGATATCAATCTCCCCTTTGGCTATCTTGATCAGCAGTTCGGAAGCAATCGTATTCAGCATTAAGTCCGGATTCAGTTCATCCGGTATCTCTTCCATTTCTTTTTTCATAAGTCGCTTCTTTATTTTTTAGGTTTATTATCCTTGAAAGTCATCTCAATCCTGTAATTGTCATCCAGCTCGAGTGATGCCTCATACTTCTTTCCTTTCTTGCTGGTAAACTTCAGATATCCGGTACGTTTCCCCGATAGCAGCAGGAGCATCTGATTATCCGTCAGTTCCCTGCCGTTGAACGTTCTAAATAACAGGAACCCACAATTGGGATCGCTGCATTTGGCGACCTTGTTAAAGACGATAATCGTTTCTGCTCCGCATTTGGGGCAGTTACAATGTGGCAAGTCCGGATGGTTAAGTTTCAGGGCAAGCAGTTCCGAGGTGATTTGTTGGGTATAGGAATTGATGCTCTGAGTAAATGTTTCCGTGGAAACTTTGCCGGTTTCGATTTCATGCAAGGCGCATTCCCACCCTCCGGTCATGCTCACGTTGGCGATCATCTTCTCTTTTACAATATCATATACTTCCAGTCCTTTGGGAGTGGGAATCAGTGACCGTCCGTTTCTTTCCACGTAGTGTCTGGCAATGAGCAGTTCGATGATTCCGGCACGTGTAGCCGGTGTACCCAAGCCGGAATCCTCCATTGCCTCTTTTTCCTTTTCATCGTCCAATGTTCTGCCACAACCTTCCATCGCAGCAAGCAGGCTTGCCTCAGTGAATATGGGCTGCGGTTTGGTTTTCTTGACCAATGTATCAATACCGAGCACGGGCAATATTTCGTCTTCCTGAAATTCGGGCAGAAGACTTCCTTCTTCTTTCTCACTGGGTTCGTTATAGATGCCTCTCCACCCCGGAACTTTGATTTGGCTTCCTTTTATCCCGAAAAGAACGCCGTTACAGTCCGCTTGTACGGATACCGTTTCTTTCAGGCATTTGCCGGAGAAAGCCTCCAACATGCGTCCCGCGATCATGGAATAGATATTCTGCTCGTCAAGGGAAAGCCTCTGGGGATAGTTCTCCGTAATGATTAACGCATGATGGTCCGTCATCTTGCTATCGTCCACACAGTGCCGGTTTAAAGGCTGGTTACAGAGGTTTTCCGCATGCCATGTGAAACGGGGATGTTGCTTAAGCAGGCCGATGAGGGAAGGGACTTGTTCGAAGATGTCTTCTGTGATATAGCTACATCCGGTACGGGGATACGAAATGTAGCCTCCTTCATATAATTTTTGAGCAATGTTCAGCGTCTGTTCTGCGGTCAGTCCGAGTTTGGTATTGGCACTTCGTTGCAGGGCGGTCAGGTCATAAAGTAGCGGAGCTTCTTCTGGAACCTCTTTCTTCTCCACTTGCACCACTTTGGCTGTCGTCTCTTCATACACTTTTTTACGGTCCACATCGAGTTTTTCCGGTGTATCATATTTCCCGGTACAGGTTAAGACGAGTTCTTTCCCTGCTTTCGTTGTCCGTAGCTGTAGCAGATAATAGGGTTTGGCTATAAAATCCCTGTTGTCCAGATATCGACGGCAAATCATGCCAAGTGCCGGTGTCTGTACTCTTCCCAGAGAATAGTTACTCTTGCCTGCAGCCATGCTCAAAGACAGGCTGGCATTCATACCGACGACCCAATCTGATTCTCTCCTGGCTTTAGCGGCACGGTACAGGTTGTCAAACTCCTTACTTGATTTGAGGCTATCAAATCCTTCCCGTATCGATTTTTCTGTCATGGAAGATATCCACAAGCGTTTGGTTTCCTTATGATATCCCAGATATTCAAGCACATATCTCATAATTAACTCTCCTTCCCGCCCTGCATCAGTACAGGATATCACTTGATCAGCCTGACCCAACAGTTTACGGATTACTTCCAATTGTTTCAGAGCTGTCGGATCAGCCTTGTATCCATCTTCGGTTTTAATCTGACGGACAACCAGTTTGAACGGGTCGGGAATAATAGGCAGCATCTCCTTTTCCACATGGACAATGCCGTAGTCTTGAGGCAGGGCCAATGCCAACAGATGGCCGTAAGTTCATGTGACGGCATATCCGTTCCCACTCAAGTATCCTTCCTGTTTCTCCGTTACGCCCAGGACCCGGGCAATGCTGCGTGCCACCGAGGGCTTCTCACAAATACAAATTGTTTTCATGTTACTTTCTTTTTTAATATGAATGACTATTTAATTTTTACACTCTTGACCTTTGATTTTTCTTTCCGTACCCTTTTCTTCGGTTCTTTGGGAATGGAGAGCTTCTCTTTCTTTTCCGATACTTGTATGCTTTCCGTCAGATTCGGCAGGGGTATTTCCTTTGCCGGAAAACGGCTGATTAAATCCATTGAGATTCCTGACATTCCCGCATTCAGTTTCACCTGATCTGCCGGTTGGAGGTATTTCTCCCCGTTCTTTCCGGTTGCCAGTTCGTACATGACTGTTTCACGGCCCTGGAGGATTCCTTCGTAATTTTGGTAAGGAAGGTTTGATTCAGACAGTCCGTTCTGCTGAAGCATCCCACAAATCTCATCGGGTGGCAATCCTCCGAACTTCCGGTCAAAAGGAGAAGAAAGAATGTACTTGTATGTTGCCAGAAGCTGCTTTTCATGGCTCATATCGGGACATCCTTCATATTCCTGCAGTTGTTTGATTTTCTTTTCAATGCTGTTCAGAGCTTTGAAAGTATGTCTGTCCTTATTCTGAATAGGCATACTACCCATTCGGACCAGTTCCATCTGGATACGGTTCAGGCTGGACGTTTCCCATTTATTCAACAGATTACTGCGATTGCTCCGGTAATCATCCCGGAGGATAGCGATTGGATTTTTGGTACGAAAGAATAATCCGATCCGTTTTCCCCATGAGGGTTCGTGGAGGTTGGACGCGCTCCAGCGGATCGTGTTGAAACGGTAAGTATCCATGAATCTCCTGAAATGATTCCGGCTGGTAAACAGGTTTCTGAAAGTTTGCAGGAATGCTTTCCTTCCGGCAGCCCTGCGGCTACGTGGTATCTCTTTTTCGGGAATGAATGTATTATTTATCAGTTCCATATGCATTATAATTTGGGCTTCGCCTGCTTTTTAACGGAAGCGGTTTTTGTCTTGACCTTTTTCTTTTCATTGCCACAGGACAGTCCGGGCTTGTCTTGCGGTTTTTCGGCTGTTTGAGCTTCTCCTTTCTTAGAAACAACAACAGGCGGGCTTACCCGATGATAGTTCTTCCGGACTCCATCCCTGTTTAACAGTGTTTGCGCCAATGACCTGGCAGCATTTTGTAATTCATCCATCTTCTGCCGGAAAGGATAATCCCGGTACAATTCCTTTTGCCGGGTAATCTCACGGATACCTTTCTCCACAAACAAGAAATCCTTTTTATAGGCAAACGATTCGTCTGCCGGTAAATGGGCGTATCCTCTGGCTGCTATGTCCTGAAGTGTCATAATGTTCCGGTTACGGATAGAGAGTTCCAATGCGCCGGCTGTGACAAACCGGTTGAGATTTTCTCCCGTAGGATGCATGTCGAAAGTGACGGACGGCTTGTAATTCGCCAGAATTTCCATCCCGGCCTGCGGCATGGTGGTCTGATTCCCGTTGGAGAGTTCCAGCATCCGGCGGGAGACGGTTTCTATCCGGTAAATATTCAATGACTCCACATCCTGCAAAGAGCTTGAGTAGAAATTGTCCGCTGTCGATTGCAGGTAATCCCGAAACTTTATAGTCCCGGAAAGTCCGTCATTGAATACGCGGACACCTTGTTCCGTTTCAGCTATGGTGTAGAACTGTTTGGCTTGCTTTCCTGCCGCAATCTTCTCCATCGCATCTTCGTGTGCAATAAAGCACTTATAAGCTGGTGAGTAGTCCAGATCCCGGATATTCTCTGCCGTCAGTTCCCTTTGGCATGCTCTCAAATAAGCCGCTTTCCGTAAAGGTACGGAGTTGTTTTCAGTGATGCCTCCGTAAGAGGCGATGAAACTGAGGGCTTTCTCACTGTCTTTCGCCGGTAGTTCGCTGGTGAAAGGAATATCTTTAGCAGGTATTCCCTCAAAATGCAGCAATAAGTTATCCGGTATGGTTTTCTGATCCATAGCAATCCGGGCGGTCAGATCCATAAATACCTGAAAAGAGTCCTTATCCGTCGGAACATACGACACGACCATGACAGTCGAGACTTGATTATCCGGCTGTAACACAATAAACAGGCTCTTTAAATCCGCTTTAGCGGTGAATGTATCTTTTATTTTTTCCATCCATGCAGGCATGATAATCAGTTTTAGATGCGGGGATTATGTGACTTGTTCTGACGGGAAGCCGTCTTTCTCTTTTCCGAAGCCGCCGGTCCGGTCAGTTGCAACGGAGGACAGGTCAGTCTGTATCTCAGGCCAAGTATCTTGTCCGCGAGTTGCTGCTGCCTGTTTTGAATATTGTAGAATGCCTTTTCACTATATCCCTTTTTGGATTGCAGTTCGGACATTTCTTGATCCAGCGGTTTAAAATTTCCTTTGTGGGTGAACTCCTTATAGCTTTCATTAGTATTGAAATCAGCCGGTAATCCGTATTCCCGTATAAAGAGCAGGGTGAATATCTCGGCATTCTCCGGCGTTACCGAAAGCCGGTAATCTTCCGTAAACTGTTTGAATGCATGGTATGTCGGCTCTATGGGATAGCCGCCTTTCTTCAACAGCTCGGATTGCTCTATCGGATACAATGGCATTTTCGCCAGCTGCCCGTAGAAAGGATTGGACCGGAAAAGGTCCAGATGCTTCTGCATGTAATGCTCCGTGCTATGGTTCGGGCAGGAAATATAGAATTCTCTGATTCGTCCCAGAGCCTGTACTTCCGGAGTGAAGAAACGGTCAGCCAGATATTGCAGGTAACACTGTTTATAGATGGCTCCTTCATCCGTGGCGGGCAGGTAGACGGCTCCTTTGGGAGTCTGGAGGGAAATGATGGGGTCTATCTCTTTGTTTTGCAGGCTGTCCGGGATAAGCCCGTAATCACGTTTCAGGATATAGGCCGCCTGATCCCGGATCTGTGATTTGACCTTCTCCTGTCCGCCTTTATTTTCAGCCGGAATATTCTGCAGCGCATTGAACTGGGAGTTGAAAGAATTCTTGTGTATGAACGGAATCCTTCTGGTTGTATAGTCTATCCCATAGATTCCTGCGGTTTCCTGTAAGGATAGTAACCGGAGTATCTGGGCATTGGCAATACTGGGGAGCACGTTATAGGAGGAAGCAAACTTGTCATAGGCATCGAATGTCGGTTCTATGCGGTGGCTCCTGTCCAGCCGGGCATTCCGCAGGATAGTCGCATCCAGATATTGTGCTTTCTCCGGCAGAAAAGAGTTTGTATATAAGGAGAAGGCATTGGGAGATGCTTGGAATGCCTTTACCACTTCTGCGTCCGGACGGGTCAGCTTGTACAGGTTGACAAACTCCGGTTTCTCTTCGTCCGTAATGAAGAAACGGTCGGCCAGATGTTGCATATAGGCATGGCAGCATGTCTTTCCAAAGCCGGAATATTCGAACAGAAGCACTCCTTTGGCGGTTTCCACGGCGGTCAGGGTTTCCGACGGATCGTCGTGGAGAGTATCCTGTGCCAGCGCGAACCGTTTGGCTTCCGGCTGTACAAGCAGGTGGTCGGCAAGTCCGCTGGCTACCAGCATGGGCAGGCTTTTTTCTTCATCGTGAGAATGCAGGTATTCCAGTCCGCGCAATGAGACATTGCCCTGCATGCTTCCTCCGTTCCGGGTGATGAATTTTTGTACCAAGCTGTTATCCTTGTCAAAGAGCCGGATATCCGGGTAGCTTACTCCTGCCGGAAACTGGTAGCGGCACAGATAAAGATCCGGCAAGTGGCTTTGGACAAGGGACGGCTTGTACATTTCCCTTTGCCGCTGGAGGTATTCGGTGAATCGTTGATTCATCATCGATACTTCTTTCTCCGGCATCAGGTGCATCTCCAGTTGTCGGGGTTGCCCTTCCAAGTCCTGGGTAACAAAGAAAATCATAATGTTTGAAATCTCTTGCTTTTGCATACGATTGAAATTTAAAATAGTTACATGGTGATACTTCTACTCTTTTTCTTTTCCTGTTTGGGCGGTTCATAGCCCCGTACCGCATAGTCCGTCTGTAGGATTCTCTTTGCCGTATCCTTGATGGTCCGTTCAAGTGCATTTTTCAGCAGTGTGCCATCCTGCTTCCCCACATAAGACAGCCTGATCCGTTCATCCAGGGAGACAAAGCTGTTTTGATGGTTGAACCGGCTGTCTTTTTCCAAATTCCCGATTTGCCCGGTCTTGCAGATCCGGTCGAGTACGCCTATGTTATAATTCTTCTGGCTCTTGCCCAGATTCAACTTTTCGGCCAGTTGGTTATAACATTCCAAAGAGGGAGCCATGCTGCATTCTACCGCCGGGGTATAGTTGGCTATCATATTTGAATCCAGGAAATGAGCCTTTTGGGGAAGGTATATCTTTTTTAAGCCATGTTCAAACATGTTCGAACACTTTGACGCCTCTTTGATCAGATTGATATTGGAAGTGCTGAAATAATATATTTGCAGTTTATCCGCATCCCTGTAAACCGGCGAGAAGAAATTATCGCCAATATGCTGCAGGTATTTCTGCGCACACTGTATCCCCCTGCCGGTATCATTGAACATCAGGACTCCCTGGTTCGTATTTATTGCAGTAATCACCCTGTTGTAGATATCTTTTTCCTTTTCTTGATGGAATGCGCGGTAAGCGTTCAGTTGTTTTTTCAGCAGGGGATTGTCTTTGGCCTTTTGAAGCATTCTCTGGATGCTATCCACATTATGGATGCCATAAGGAGATGTATTCTCGTAAACGAAGGCGATATCCCGCAATGGGAAATGAGTTGCACAAGACAGTCCTCCGTTATGGGTCATGTCCTTGATGAACCTTTCAATGTTCCCCGGTTGTACAGCACCCTGATATGGTATTAAATAGACTTCTTCCTTAGGAATGTAGGAGCCTTTCAAGGCCAGTTCTGCCTGCCCGAAAAGAAATTTGCCGCCATCTGAATTGATGCCATAACGATTCTCTATGGTCTGGAAATGTTCAATCTGCCTGTTGCTGTTCAAATTGAAACCAATGTATGTACTCATATTATTTTATGGTTTAGATGAATGGTTGATTAAGATAGTCTATGCCGTTTCGACGGGTCGGGAACTTTTTTATTCTTCATTTTCTGCTCCATTTTCTGTTTTTCTTCCAGGTCTATAGTCCATGGAAAACAGGTCATGATCTTGTCCGGGCAGCAAAGGGAGATTCTTTTTACCAAAGGTTTTGAATAATAAGCAGGGGAGTATTGTTAGCATTCCTACAAGTAGTGGAAAAACAAGAATTGGTGAAATTGCGATTTTAAACTGTCTATTAAATGAACCTAAAGCGAAAATTCTTTTTATAGCCCCTTATAGATCACTAGCTTACGAAATAGAAAATTCGTTTGATGAGATTTTTAGCAATCTTGATGTTTCAGTCTCACATCTATATGGTGGAAGTTTATTTAGTAAGCTTGATGAAAGAATTATAGACGAATCATCCGTAATTGTAGCAACACCAGAAAAGGCCAAAGCACTCTTTAGAAGCAATGAGGATATTTTATCATGTATCAAACTTGTAATTATAGATGAAGGACATTTATTGGGAACTGATAAAAGACTCATAGTTAATGAAATGTTTTATGAGGAATTAAAGTATCATGTAAAAGCTAATGGTGGAAGATTCTTGTTATTATCTGCCGTTTTACCCAATGCAGAAGATCTATCTGAATGGCTAACGGATTCTACTGATAATGTTTACAAAGAGAATTGGCGACCTTCTGATGAAAGAATCGGAATAATGGAATGGAATGGAGTTTCTGTGAATTTAAATTGGAAAAGCACTGATGCAGAAAGAAATTCATTTAATCCTAATTTTATTATGCGACAAAAGTTGCCTAAGAAGCCTAAAGAAAGGATAATGCATTACTTTCCTGAAAATAAGAACCAAGCCATAGCTTCTACTGCATATAAACTAAGGAAGTTTGGTCCTGTTTTAATATTCGTTGGAATCAAGAAATCTGTTTTTGCCATTGCAAGAGAGTATGAAAAATGTATTCAGCCTGAAGAACAGAAGTTTAGATTTAGAAACAAGGCCAATTGGAGAGCCTTTAAACTGGCTTGCATAGAATCTTATGGTGAAGATACGGAATGGGTTAAGTTTGCTAAACAAGGAATTTTCTGTCATAATGCAGATTTGATCTCAGATGTGCGAATTCCCTTAGAAAGATTAATGAGAAGTGAGAAGCCAAGAGTTATTATAGCGACTTCAACATTAGGACAAGGAGTTAATCTTGGAGTTTCTACTGTAATTTTCTCAACTTTGTATCAATCAGGTAATCCTATTACGAAAAGAGATTTTTGGAATATTGCTGGTAGAGCGGGGCGTGCTTTTGTAGATCATGAAGGCAAAATTTTAGTTGCTCATGATATAACCAAAAAAGACGAGAATAAAATAAATTGGGAAAGAAAAATGATTTCTGCATATCTTAATAAGAGTAATATAGATAGAGCAGAGAGTGGTTGTTTGGAACTAATAAGGACACTTAAAACAGTGGCTCAACTTAACGGAATAGCATTTGATAACTTAATTAATTTACTTGCTGAAAATCGTATTAATGAAATTGATGAGTCTTTAGATGAAGTTAATGATCTTCTTGATTTGATTGATGACGGATTATTATCATTGCATAATTCGAATAATTTTGAAGGAAACACATTGGAATGGATTGATAGTTATTTTACTAAATCCTTAGCCTATATACAAGCTCAATATTATGAAGATATTACTGGCGATGAAGTTCTCGATTTTATAAAGGCTAGAATTAAAGGTATAACAAAAAAGGTAGGGATAGAAAAAAGTATTTGGGAAAGTATTGTATCTTCTGGTATTCCAATCAATTCAGATTTGCAAATAGATGAGAAGCTTAGCGAGATTATTAGTATTGTTCAAAGCTATATAGTAAGTGATAAAACATTAGAAGAACGCATTTCACTTCTTGAAAATATAGAAGACGTCATTAGAGATGTGAATATATATAAAGAAAAATTTGAAGATAGTGTTGATATAAAAGAGATACGAAAAAAGTGGTTAAGTGGAATATCCATGTCAGATATCGTTCAACATGAAAATGCAGTTAATATAGTAACTCAACATTATTCTTTCAATATGCCTTGGGTTCTCAATGGTATTTCAAAGAAAATGAAGAAACAGAATTTAATTGAAGAAGCGGATACTATCGAAGAATTGGCTATTCTTGTAGAATTAGGATTACCTAACATAAAATCAGTTAAAATCTATCAAGCAGGAATTCGCTCAAGGATTTCTGCCTATGAAATTGCCAACTTATATGATGATGATCTTTGGGAAAAAAGCATTAGAACATATAAACAAGATTTAATAGACCATGCTGATTACTATAAAAACCAAGTATCAGAAAATGCAGCATTATGGATCGATTTATTAGTAAGATTTTCGAAGAGAAAATTTATAAAAATTAAAAAAGTTCCTAACTTCAGATATGGAAAAGTACATAAAAGAACAAAAAGGTTAATGGCAAGAATAATTAATGATAAGCAATATTTAGTTAGTCCGAATTTTAGTGTTATAAATGAAATAGGTGAATCAGATATTGACTTTTCTAAAGTCAGTAATATTAATGGAATTTACTTTGATTATGACGAAGATGATAAACTTTGGAAAATAACTTGCATGAATCCTTATGTGGTATTTACGTAATTACTATATACTTTTGGGAAGAGATGAGAATAAGTATTTAGACATTATTAGTTGTTAATTTATCGCTATAAGGCTTATTCTTGAAGCATTAAACAACCAATTACAAACTAAAATAAGTTTTGATTAACTTGTAACTATTAACAACATTGACTATCTTTGTCGTAGAGAGATATTTGAAATTATGCAGAGCAATGCAATGTGTAGCTGGACTTCCACTACTATATCGTTACTTGCATCTTTATAAAAACACTTTTAATCGCTGATTTATAAAAGATTAAAACGAACTACACTCTTTTTCGGTGTGAAACAGAGTGTTTCAAGCAATGAAACAAAGTGTTTCCCCTATTGAAACAGTCGGTGTCACCTGCTGAAACGGAAGACAGTGTGCGCGGAGATCTTTGCGAAGTCTACGGGAAATTATCCGCATTTAGAGTAAAAAAGAGTTAAAACAGCACATTTTTCGCATAGATTCGTGTAGAAAAGCTCAATTCGGTAATTATCGGGCTACTCACTATAAATCAACCAGATAGATGGAAATATTGTAAACATTCACTGCAAAATTAGTGCTGGCAAACAGTTTACCAGCACTAATTTTCAGGTTGCCAGCACACCTTCAAATGCCGATCAATAAAGGGTTTGAGGTACACCTGTGCAGGAGTGCTGGCAAAAAACTCTTTTGTATAATTGAGCTTTTTGAGTTCACCCCTTCCAGACAATTAGATCAATTTATCAGACATGTTGTATCTATACATCGGACGCGCAGCATCTATATATCCAACACCACCCATATATTAATGCTGATATTTTAACTCATGCAGCGTGCATTTTGGGTAATCCGTTCTTTTAATGGAATTTTTGTATGCTTCATGAAAAGAAATCGTATTTTTGAAGCCTAATTGAGGAAGGAAACAATGCAAAAAGAGTAAAGCCATGAATATTGAAGAATATCGGGAATATTGTTTAAGCATCAAAGGAGCAATAGAAAGTTTCCCCTTTGGCGAAAATACCCTTGTCTATAAAATCATGGACAAGATGTTCACTTTTGCTCCATTAAATCCTAAAGATGGACGATTTTGGGCAGACACAAAATGTGACTCCACCAAGTCGACAGAACTGATGGAGCTATATAATGGCATTGCATTCGGCCCGTTTTCCGACAAGAAACACTGGATTACCATATATCTGGAAAGTGATGTGCCGGATAGCCTTATAAAGGAATTAATCAATCATTCAGTAGAAGAGGTAATCAAGAAATTGCCTAAAAAGAAACAACAGGAATATCGCAGTACTTTGGGAATAAAAGATGAAAATTAATACAGAATGAGATATGGAATGAGCATGCTTGATAATCTCCATTATATTCAAAACAATGGAGAAAAAGCTTTCTAAGCAAATCAGAATAAAAAATATGCCTGTCCTGAATGTAATAAGCCAAGAACTGTACACTACGATTATTGTATTTATTGCAAACAGGAGAAAAGATAGAATGAAATAAAATAGAAGCCTCCCAACCTCCTCCTCACCCGCAAGAAAATTAAAAGATTCTTATACCAGGATCGTAATTAAATGCGTTTATTCCAATTCCCGCTTTTCAGATACAGACAGGAAAGCAACAGCAACATACCCCCGTAAATATATTCACTTGTCCACGCTATAGCGACATCCACTTGCAGGTACATAACCATAACAACCACATAAACAACATAAATGGAAATGGTTATCAACATGATCTTCATAGATCGGCTTGTATTTCCTGTGCCGGAAACAGCATTAAACAGCACCAGTCCGGGAGCTGAAAGGAGATATCCTAATAACATGATGTACATAGTAGGTAATGCTGCTTGTACCAACTCCTGACTATTGGTATATATCTGCAATAATACGGTAGGGAACAAAGCGGACAACAATAGGAACGGTATACCTATCATATAAGTCAATCGTATAGCACGTTTACAGGCAAGCCAGATTTCACTCTTCTCTTTTCCACTCCCTAATAGATTACTTACCATAGAACTGGTAGTATCGGAAAAAGCAAAAATAGCCATAAAGAAGCAAGTATTGATACTCCTCATGATATTGGCTATCGCCAAAGGACGCTCTCCCAAATGTTCGATAGCAATGAAAAACAAAAACCATTGTGAAGGAAACAATATGGACTGAAGCATGGTCCAACATGAGATATTCCAAATGCATTTAAATTCGGACAGTTTGAAACTAAACTGTTGGAATAAAGCATATTTTTTCTTATCCACTTTCAGCCAAGTGTATGCCACATAAAACAGTAACGATACCAACTCTGCCAGCGAAGAACCTATTGCCGCACCTGCAATACCCAAAGCCGGGAAACCGAATTTTCCAAATATCAAAATGTAATTGAAAACAATATTACTGAGCACCATTACTATAGAGTTAAGCGTAAGAGTGCGCGTCTCAGTGATGCCAATGTAGAAAGCCCGAAACAGAATTGCAATAAAGGAAAAGAAAAGCCCGTACCTCCTCCACTCCAAATAAGAAGAAGCAGCGGCATAAACCTGATCGGAAGATATCAGACGGCTGAGAATATGTGTTGTAATAGAGTCACACAAGAAAAACATGAAGGCTGCCAATGCCAACAAGAAAAAGGCACCTTGCATGAATATTCCACCTATTTCGCCATACTTCCGCTCGCCATTTTTACGCGCAATCAGAATTTGAACACCGATGCTGAATCCAAAACCGAGCATATAAATAGCCATATACAACACTCCCGCCAACGCGGATGCTCCCAACTCCACTTCACCTACGTGACCTAAAAAAGCTGTATCCGTAACATTTATCATGTGCTCCATCAGTAAACTGATAAGAATAGGATACGCTATTAGCCAAATTTGCTTATAACTGAAATTCATAGATAAAGTCGATTACCACCAATTATGATCTGTCATTCAGGTGAATAATATGACAAGACAAAAAGGTGTGCCAAAATAGGAAAAGTGAACGTAAATTACGCGAATCACGCAAATAAGTAGTTCATTAATCATTGATTTTCAATAACATGAATCTTATATTATTTGTGCAATTTGCGTAATTTGTGTTCTAAACTTCATTTTGACATACCTTCTCTACTTATGTCAGAAGTCAAACTTCTCCAATTTCATGGAAGCCAGTCCCTGTATTTTGGGAACCAATGTAACAAAATGTTCTGCTTTCTCATGAGCAGACAGCGATTCCGCATCTTCCCAGGTTTCGCAAATCATCAGGACATCATTACGGGTAGCGCTTTCGAAAACATCATAGGCAATACAACCTTTATCTTTCAAAGAAGATGCTACCAACTCTTTTGCAGCTTCCAACACCGCAGCACGGTTACTTTCACTTACTTGAATAAAAACATTCAGTCTAATCATATTTGTACAATTTAAAAGTGTGCTGCAAATGTAAACAGAAAAATCAGAAATGCTGATTATTTATCTGCATAAATACCAACGCGGTTTCCCTCCGTATCAACAAATACAGCGAAATATCCCCTACCCTCTGCCTCAATCTTTGTTCTGGGAATAACGACTTTCCCGCCTTTTTTCAAAATTGTTTCAAGAGTAGGCTCAATCTCATCTACATTGAAATGAATGAGCACCCCTTTTTCAGAAGGAAGGAAATCAGAAGCATAAGAAACTGCTCCGACAAATTCATCCCCTTCAGTGAAAAATGCCATCTTCTCTTCCTCACATTCGCAAGTCGGAAGTTTCATATTCAACACGGTTTCATAAAAATCGATTGCCCGGTGGAAATCGGTAGCAGGAATTTCAAAAAATGCAATTAGTTTTTTCATTTTGTTTTCTTTTTATGGTTTTTACTATGCCTTTGCAAAGACAATGCAAAAATAGGGCAAGCCTGTAACCCTCAATAGAAGAAAAAAGACATCTTTAAAGAGTAGAAAAATAATCGGAGACAGGAGCACAGACAGATAGGTATTCGGCAGGGGTATAGCCGGAGAAGAGTTTAAACTCCTTGATCATGTGAGATTGGTCGGAAAAGCCACACTCATAAGCTACCTGGGCAAAAGGCAACGTCGGATCTTGTTGCAAAGTATAAAGAGCACGCTGCATGCGCACAATACGAAGGAATTCTTTAGGAGTAGTACCTATATAATCAGCAAATATACGGCCAAACTGCTTGGAACTGAGGCAGGCTACATCAGAAAGCTCTAATGTGCTGACCTGTGGATGGAGGTTTATTTCACTCAAAACCGTAGAAAGTCTTTTCAGATTGTATTCGGAACAGGAAACCAAACGATGGAAGAAAAAGTCTTCAATCAAGTGGATACATTGGTCATTATCCGGAGTATCCACGATTCTCCGGGATAAATCAGAGAGTTCCGTATCTTCCACTTCATCCGTAGAGATATTCTGTCCGAAGAAAAGATGCAGCGGGATTCGCAGGAAAGTCTTTGCCGCATAGGGCTGGAAAACCACTGTTATCATTTCAATCATTCCCGTCGACATAACGTCGGAAAAGCCGAAAGACTGACCGCAAATAAAAGATTGTGGTTGTAATTGTGAATTTTGCAATGATACTAATTGCCTACCCTTATGAAATACCAATTGCATACAGCCAACAGGCAATGTCCGTTCCGACACAGGAGTAAAAGCATCATCCCGTAATATCCAATAATAACGGATATAAGGAGCCAATGCAGGAGCAGGTTTTACGATACGAAAAGTTTGCATACGACAAATATATGATATATCTCATGAATTGCCACAAAAGTAGACAAAAGGAATGGGGAGAAATAGTAAAAAAGGGACATTCCCTACTTATTATTCACCCCATAGCCAAACAAAGCAAAATCACCGAAACAGGGATCATCCGGAAAGACTTCCGCTAATGCGGCAGTTATCCTTTGTGCATTTTTCAAGGAAAAAGTTTCCGTCTCGGTAAGTTCCAGCAATCGGGCTACACGACAGACATGCGTATCCAAAGGGATGATTAAATCCCTGCAATCAAAACTTTCCCAAATTCCAAAGTCAACTTCCGGTCCTTTACGTATCATCCAGCGGAGAAACATATTCAGCTTCTTCTGAGGACTGCGGGAAGATACTTCCAGAAAAGCACAGAGTTTCTCTATTGGTAGTCCGGAATACAATTGAAGTGCCTCTTCCAAACTTTCAAAACGGGAATAAGCAGCATACAAGCGTTCAAAGTAAGAATAAAAATCGGCATACGAAAGCATCCGGTAGAAGCTACGTTTTTCCTCAGCAGGAAAATCCTTCTCCCAACGACGGGAAAGTACATATTGATAAGGAGACGCCCCCATACAATCGTGTAATTCATCAGCTTTCTTCAGAATCTGCTTACGATTGCCGAAACTCATAATAGCAGTCAGCAGACCGCTGATTTCTATATCCTGTTTCTGCCGGTAACGATGCGGGAATTGTACCGGATCATTTTGAATAAAATCCGCACAATGATAGGTCTTTGCCCACTCCTGTAGTTTCTTTTTTATATCTTTGGTCATTTCTTTAAAATCATGGGGGGGACAAAGATATTGAATTTATAGCAACTTTGGACAAGTCCCCTATTCTATTTACCCTTATTTTTGCATCGTGAAATTCAAAGAAGAACTTATGGAACATAGCAAGAAGACCACGCGTGAAGAGTATCAGAAATGCGTAAATGCAGTAGTAGATTACATCAACCTCCATCTTGGAGAAGAGATTGATCTGAAATCGTTGGCCAAGATTTCTCATTTCTCTCCGTTCTACTTCCATCGCATCATGAAAGCGTTTCTGGGCGAGCCAATCGGGACGTTCATAGTCCGGACACGAACAGAATCTGCCGCCCGCCTGTTGCGTTACTCGGATTTGCCTATTGCAGATATCGCTTATCGCATCGGCTATTCCTCACCATCGTCACTGTCGAAAGTATTCAAGCAGTTCTATGGAATTTCACCTAATGAGTATCGTAACAATAAAAACTTTGTAATTATGAAACCAGCAATTATCAGACCCGATTTAGAGTTAAAGAAAGAAATAAGAGAAGTGCCTGCCAGAAATGTAATTTATATCCGCCTGTTCGGAGACTATAAAATGAATGATTACGGAGGCACATGGATGCGTTTGTTCCAATTCATCAAAGAAGAAAAACTGCCGATGGGTGACATGGCCCCTTATTGCATGTACCACGATGATCCCAAAGTGACGCCTGCCGACAAGTTGCGTACCGATGTTTGCATGATGATGCCTGTAACCGTAACTCCCAAAGGTGATGTCGGCTTCAAGCAATTGCCTGCCGGACGTTATGCAGTGTTTACCTACAAAGGATCTTATGAGTATCTGCAAAGTGTATACGACACGATTTACGGAAAGTTCATTCCCGAGATGGAATGTACGATGAGAGACGAGTCGAGTGCCGAACGTTATCTGAATGATCCATGCAATACGAAACCGGAGGATTTGTTGACAGAAATCTTCATTCCGGTAGAATAATCATCTTATATATTGCGGGCAAATAGTCTTTGTCCGCAATATATAACTATTACTTTATCTCTCTTTTCATCGGCACATACTTCAGTCCATTCGTAATCTGCGGTTCCTGTACCTGCTCAAATCCCAAACTTTTGTAGAAAGGCACTGCATACGTAGAGGAATTTACAGTCATTTCCGGCACAGAAGTCTCTTCGATAAAAGCATCGAATAATCTTCTGCCTATACCTTTCCGGTGATATGCCTCCCGTATGAAAAACAGGGAAATATGTTTCCTTTCATCTTTGACTGCCATCACACCCACAAGTCTTGCCTCATCAAATGCACCATAAATGACCAAGCTGTTTATCATCGCCTCATCATTGACGAAGCTTTTGAAAGTTTCCAATCCTTGTTCATCAAAATCCTCTTCACCCGTCTGAAGATATATTTCCAAAGAAAGAGATGCGGCCTCTTTATATTCAGATAAGTCTAATCTTCGAACGCTTATCTCTGGGGTTAAACTCAAAGTATTCATAATAGTTAAGTTACTGTTCGCAACAAAGATATCAAATTTCTGGAAATGATGATTAAGACATTCCCATTATTCCATCCGGAAACACTATCTTTGTACAGGACATTTAACTAACCCAACTTTATTCAAAGATATGGAAAGACTTATCGACAAATATCTTCCGGCAGATTATCATGATACATTCGTTTTGAAATCCAGAAAGCCTGCAGAACAGATAATTCCCAAAGAACTAATCAAAAAAATATTCAATCACTCCCCGGCGTGGCTCAATTTTTTAATGAAGGTCAGGAATATTCTGGTAAAACCTTTGGGGCTTGAAACCGGAAAAGTGTTGAAAACAGAAGATTGTATAATAGAAGATACGGAAAATGAGGCTATCATGAGGAAAGATGATAAGCACTTATTGTTTTATGTCTCCATTGCCAAGATAGGAAACGACCTGATAGATATAACAACCGTGGTTCAATATCATAATGCATTAGGAAAGGCTTATTTCTTCTTTATTAAGCCTTTCCATAAAATGATTGTGCCACGTGTAGCGAAAGAACTTATATAATACCCAATCCATAGCTACTGATTTCCTCAAAGTCCTCATCAGCATATGAGTTCTTCTGACGGGCATCTTGTACTATTTTCAGAAATCCTTCTGTTTTAGACAGGAAATCCTTGAATTTCTCTGATTCTTCCTCGTGTCCTTTTACTACCGGTAGTTTCTCTGCCGCATCCAGTTGAAGTCGCAGTTCCATAATTTTTAAATCCAGGCGGGATTTATCTTCAACATGCTTACGGGCATACAAATTGATGATGCTCTGCATAGTCGTACTCATGCTTTTCATTGCAATGATCTGCTCTTTCACAGGATTTTCTGCCAGAAGAACCCGCTGGGCATTTGAAGCAATCGGACTCAACATATCAAATATATTCTGCTTACATTCAGACATTACCACGCTCAATTCATAGTTATCATTCAGCAGATCAGCCATCCCTTCGGTCTTTTTTTCTTTCAGAAGAGACAAGTATTTATTGAAATTGGCATAGAACTGGTTTCTCGACTGAAAAAGCTCCGCATAATTCTGTATCAGGTTCTGTCTGACATCTGCACCGAAGCATTCACCCGGTAGCATCACCTCCGCAGAATCTTTTTTCGAAATGACGGGAGACATGATATATGAAAACATGGGTACTTCCGTCTTTTGTTCCATATAACCCAATACCGCATTTACATCCCTCTCCTTTACCACATTTTTCAACAGAGCCAATGAGGTGTCGTAGTATTTCATCACCTGCCCTGCATCTGCTATTTCTTCAGGAGTATAAGTCACCGTTTCTTTCTTGCTACCTACACATGAGGCAAGCATCAGGACGCTTACCCATACACTTAAGACTAATAAATTCTTTCCCATAAAATTTTTATTTTAAAGTGAACACCAACCAGATTTAACCGGCATTGTGCTAATAACAATATAAAAGCGATTTTGCTCTCAATTATAGTTTTTTTCACCTTTGCAATTTGTACTTTTGCACCGGATTTCAAATTCGATCTATAATTTCAATCAGAACTATGGACAACATAAAAGGTTATATATACGCGGCAGCTTCTTCTTCAACATTTGGATTGGCACCTTTTTTCACCATATCCCTGCTATCCTCAGGTTTTTCTTCTTTCGAAGTATTAGCCTATCGGTGGGGAGTCGCATCATTTACACTAATCATATTCGGCATCTTTTTAGGTGAAACATTCTGTATCAACCGGAAGGATTTCAGAACAGTGTTCATATTGAGTCTTTTCCGTGCCGCAACCTCATTGAGCCTGGTCATCGCATACCAGCACATAGCCAGCGGAGTAGCATCAACCATCCACTTCATGTATCCATTGGCTGTTGCCCTCGCCATGATGTTCTTCTTCCGGGAAAAAAAGTCATTCTCAATTCTATTTGCTGTAGTGATTTCGCTGATAGGAGCAGCATTGCTATCATCGGGAGAGATTGACTTTAAAGGAGGCAATACAACCATAGGATTGACCGCTGCTATATGCTCCGTTTTCTTTTACGGCGGATACATTATCGGAGTACGCAAAAGCCGTGCTGTAAACATTCCATCTACAGCACTGACTGCCTATGTTATGGGGCTGGGAGCTTTATTCTTTATTATAGGAGGATGTCTGACGAGCGGTATCCGCCTGACCACAGACGGATATGCATGGCTGAATATTCTCGGATTGGCACTGCCCGCAACAGCCATTTCAAATATAACTTTGGTAAAGGCTATTAAACACATCGGACCCACTCTAACCTCCATCTTCGGAGCCTTGGAACCACTTACTGCCGTAGCCATCGGATGCTGGGTATTCAAAGAAAATTTCACGGTGCACAGTGCTTTAGGCATTCTACTGATACTGTCAGCAGTGACGGTAGTGGTGTGGCATGAAAAGAAAACAGAAAGAAAATAAGGATTATTTGCTCTTCTTATAATCAGTAATGAAACCTTCCATCATCCACTTCGCTAACGCCTGACGATTGGAACTCATAACAAACCGGCGCTGGTCGAAAGTATTCTGAATATTACCCAACTCTACAAACACTCCAGCAGGAGTGGAATTGGCCAGCACATACAAATTGCGTGGGCTGACAGTTCCCGAAAAGCCACGGTTAGGTTGGTGGCGGTCGTATTTAGATTCGAAAGTATTCTTCATTGTAGTTGCCAACCGTTTACCATTCACACTTTTGGGAGCATGATAGAAGAATACATCCGTCTGGTGACTTTTACTACGGCTATCTACATGCAAGAAGATGGAACGGCAATACGTATAACTCTTGCGGTCTTTCTGATAAAGCGCATTTATTTTCTCACAACGCTGGCGAAGGCGGGCAACCTGGTTCAGAGGAATAGGAGCACCCATACAAGTTTCGCGTTTACTGTTATTAAGGTATTGATCGTCACGGATACCGTCTTTGGCATCCTGAATAATAATATAAACTTTAGCACCTTCCTCCATCAGATTCCGGGCAAGACGAAGAGCGACATCATAGGCATATTCATCCTCATGCAGTTCCACGCTTCCTATCCTGCCAATAGCACCGGGATCAGGGCCACCATGCCCACTCACCACATAGAAACACGCACCTTTGAGGCGGTTTCCCGTCACTTTAACTTCAGCAAGGCTTTTTCCGAAAAGAGGTTCACGAATTGTTTTGTTGCCGGAACGGGCAGAAGAATTTGAAGAAGAAGAGTTTGAAGCAGATGAATTGGATGAAGCAGCCGTATTGCCACTCCCCTTTTTCAGAGGTGGAAGCAAATATTTCACTCCCAGCCGCAACTCTTCTTTACCTCGCAATTGTTTCTTATTCAGTTCCAGGAACTCCTGATAGTACGCTTTTCCGGTACGCCCGTTACGCTGTAGAAAACCAGATATCCCCTCACCGCTTTTCGGCGTAGCCCGCTCTTCCTGGGCCAACGCTTCGTAAGAGAATGACATGCAAAAAAGCAAAATAAGAAAGCAAAATAACTGTTTCATTTTCCATTTATTCATCTTGTGGACAAAAATACAATTATTTTCTCTACTTTTGCGTCCACAAATGCGTTAATTGATAAAAAACTATAAAAACAAATAGCATTATGGCAAAGCAATTTAAACCGGAAACCCTCTGCGTACAAGCTGGATGGACTCCTAAGAAGGGCGAGCCCCGTGTACTCCCCATTTATCAAAGCACCACTTTCAAATATGAAACCAGCGAGCAAATGGCACGCCTTTTCGATCTTGAAGAGAGCGGTTATTTCTATACTCGCTTGCAAAACCCTACCAACGACGCTGTTGCCGCCAAGATAGCTGCTCTTGAAGGCGGTGTTGCCGGTATGCTGACGTCCAGCGGACAAGCTGCCAATTTCTATGCTATATTTAATATCTGCCAGGCAGGCGATCACTTTGTTTGTTCGTCTGCTATCTATGGTGGTACATTCAATCTCTTCGGAGTGACTATGAAGAAATTGGGTATCGAAGTTACTTTCGTTAGTCCGGATGCCAGCGAAGAAGAAATCTCCGCAGCTTTCCGCCCGAATACGAAAGCATTGTTCGGTGAAACCATTTCCAACCCGTCACTGGAAGTATTGGATATTGAAAAATTTGCCCGCATTGCCCATAGTCACGGTGTACCTTTGATTGTAGACAATACGTTCCCGACTCCTATCAACTGCCGCCCGTTTGAATGGGGTGCTGATATCGTAGTACACTCTACGACCAAATATATGGATGGTCATGCCACCAGCGTAGGTGGTTGTATTGTAGACAGCGGCAAGTTCGACTGGGATGCACACGCTGACAAATTCCCCGGATTGTGCACACCGGATGAGTCATACCACGGACTGACTTATACAAAAGCTTTCGGCAAGATGGCTTATATCACTAAGGCTACTGCCCAGTTGATGCGTGACCTCGGCAGCATCCAGTCTCCGCAGAACTCCTTCCTGCTGAATCTCGGTCTGGAAACTCTGCACCTGCGTATGCCGCAACACTGTAAAAATGCACAGGCGGTTGCCGAATATCTTTCTAAAAATGACAAAGTAGCTTGGGTGAACTATTGCGGTCTTCCCGACAATAAATACTATGAGTTGGCACAAAAGTATATGCCGAACGGTTCTTGCGGTGTTATCTCCTTCGGATTAAAAGGTGGTCGCGAGGTTTCCATCAAGTTCATGGACTCACTGCAATTGGTTGCTATCGTAACACATGTTGCCGATGCACGTACCTGTGTGCTGCACCCTGCCAGCCATACCCATCGTCAGTTATCGGATGAGCAGTTACTGGAAGCCGGAGTGCGTCCCGACCTAATCCGTTTATCGGTAGGTATCGAAAACATAGACGATATCATCGCAGATATTGAGCAGGCTCTGAACGCATAATTTCATAAAGTACCTATAAAACAAATAATATATCCCCGTCTCCGCAACCGGAGTACGGGGATTTTCTTATCTTTGCGCCCAGTAAACATTTAATAAAGAAAGATTTATGAAACGTACAAAATTAGCTGCATCCTTTCTGTTGGTCGCAACTCTATTCCTGACAGGATGTGTGACCAAGAAGGAATTTGTGAATCTTCAAACAGATTATAACAAACTGAAAGACGAAAAGTCTGCTCTCGACAAGTCATATCAGGACGCACAAATCCAGCTTGCCGAATACCGCACACAATCTAAAAGCTTGGAGGATCGTTTAAGCGAAGCCCGAAAAAATAATCAGGAATTGCGTAACAGTTACGCTACCCTGCAAGGATCGCTCGACAAGAGCCTCCAGCAGAACTCGCAAGGGAATATCAACATCTCCAAACTCGTAGATGAAATCAATGCCTCCAACCGCTACATCAAGCAATTAGTGGATGCCAAGAGTAAATCGGACTCACTGAACGTTATGCTAACCAACAATCTGACCCGCTCCCTGAGCCGCGAGGAATTGAAAGAAGTAGATGTGAAAGTACTGAAAGGTGTGGTTTACATCTCTTTAGCAGACAATATGCTCTACAAGAGCGGCAGTTACGAAATCAACGAACGCGCCGGCGAAACGTTAAGCAAGATTGCCAAGATTATCACCGACTACAAAGATTACGAAGTACTGGTAGAGGGTAATACGGACAACGTACCCATCTCACGTACCAATATCCGCAATAACTGGGATTTGAGTGCCCTGCGTGCCTCATCTGTAGTACAAGAATTGCAGAATAAATATGGTGTTGACCCTAAACGCCTTTCTGCTGCCGGACGTGGTGAGTACAATCCTATCACAGACAATGATTCTGAACTGGGTAAACAGCGCAACCGCCGTACACAAATCATTGTTACACCTCGACTCGACCAGTTCCTGGAGTTGATAGATAAGGCTCCGGAAGCTGAAGGAGAAGCGGCTACGGAATAAAAGAAAAACCATCTACTGCTGTATTTTCACAGGTAGAGGCATTTAAAGCAGTCTATACTCAGACTATTTTATAAACAATAAGGCGAGAGACTTTCCAGTCCTTCGCCTTATTGTTTGTTTCCACCCTCATCCTTGCTTTGACTTCCGACAGATTAAGTACTATTTAATAGTTTTTATTGCACACAGACTTACACTTTATCACATTTATTCCTACCTTTGCGGCAAAATTATAACTTTTAACTAACAACTCATAATCAACTACCATGGCTAAGATAACTAAAGAAGCTGCCTTGCTGTATCACTCACAAGGCAAACCAGGTAAGATAGAAGTAGTGCCTACCAAGCCCTACAGTACCCAAACCGATCTTTCGCTTGCTTATTCTCCCGGTGTGGCGGAGCCGTGCCTCGAAATAGAAAAGAATCCGCAGGATGCTTATAAATATACAGCGAAAGGAAACTTGGTTGCTGTAATCTCCAACGGTACTGCCGTACTCGGTCTTGGCGACATAGGTGCGTTGAGCGGTAAGCCCGTAATGGAAGGTAAAGGACTTCTGTTCAAGATTTATGCCGGCATCGACGTATTCGATATTGAAGTAAACGAAAAAGATCCCGAAAAATTCATCGAAGCTGTAAAGGCCATTGCTCCTACCTTCGGTGGTATCAACCTGGAAGATATCAAAGCACCTGAGTGCTTCGAAATAGAGCGTCGCCTGAAAGAAGAGCTCGATATCCCTGTGATGCACGATGACCAGCATGGTACGGCCATCATCTCCAGTGCCGGACTTGTGAACGCTTTGCAGGTAGCAGGCAAGAAAATTGAAGATGTAAAAATCGTAGTGAATGGTGCCGGTGCATCTGCCGTATCTTGTACAAAACTGTATGTTTCGCTGGGTGCCCGCCTGGAAAACATCGTGATGCTGGATAGTAAAGGTGTAATCAGCAAAGCACGTACTGATCTCAACGAACAGAAACGTTACTTCGCTACCGACCGCACAGATATCCACACTTTGGAAGAAGCCATCAAAGGTGCCGACGTATTCCTGGGATTATCCAAAGGAAACGTTCTGTCGCAGGACATGGTACGCAGCATGGCTCCGTCTCCTATCGTTTTCGCACTGGCCAATCCTACACCGGAAATCTCTTATGAAGATGCCATGTCAGCACGTCCCGATGTACTGATGGCAACCGGACGGTCGGACTATCCGAACCAGATTAATAATGTAATCGGTTTCCCCTATATCTTCCGCGGTGCCTTGGATACTCAGGCTAAAGCCATCAACGAAGAAATGAAGATTGCCGCCGTACATGCCATTGCCAACTTGGCAAAACAGCCTGTACCCGATGTTGTGAACGAGGCTTATCATGTTAACAACTTTAGTTTCGGTCCGGAATACTTCATCCCGAAACCGGTTGACCCGCGTCTTATCACTGAAGTTTCCTGCGCCGTAGCCAAGGCTGCTATGGAAAGCGGTGTAGCCCGTAAAGATATCGAGGACTGGGATGCTTACTGCGTACAGCTCCGCGAACTGATGGGTTACGAAAGCAAACTGACTCGCCAGCTTTACGACACCGCCCGTCGCAATCCGCAACGCGTGGTATTTGCCGAAGGTTCTCACCCCAATATGCTGAAAGCTGCTGTAGAAGCCAAAGCCGAAGGTATCTGTCATCCGATTGTATTAGGTAACGATGAAACCATCGAAAAACTGGCAAAAGAACTCGACCTCAGCCTGGAAGGCATCGAAATCGTCAACCTGCGCCATCCGAACGAAGCCTCACGCCGTGAACGCTACGCCCGCATCCTTTCCGAAAAGCGTGCCCGTCAAGGTGCTACCTATGAGGAAGCCAACGATAAGATGTTCGAACGCAATTACTTCGGTATGATGATGGTGGAAACAGGCGATGCAGATGCATTCATCACCGGTCTTTATACCAAGTACAGCAATACGATCAAAGTTGCCAAAGAAGTTATCGGCATACAACCGCAATACAAGCATTTCGGTACGATGCACATCCTGAACTCCAAGAAAGGTACCTACTTCCTGGCTGATACACTAATCAACCGTCATCCCAATGCCGAAACATTGATTGACATAGCCAAACTGTCAGAGCATACCGTACGTTTCTTCAACCATACTCCGGTAATGGCCATGTTAAGTTACTCCAACTTCGGTGCAGACACCGAAGGTAGTCCGGTAAGTGTACACGAAGCCGTGGAATATATGCAGCAGAACTATCCTGATCTTGCCATTGACGGTGAAATGCAGGTGAACTTTGCCATGGACCGCAAGATGCGTGACGCCAAGTATCCATTCACCCGTCTGAAAGGTAAAGACGTGAATACCCTTGTATTCCCAAACCTCAGCTCTGCCAATTCTGCATACAAACTGTTGCAGGCTATGAATACGGAAATGGAGCTAATCGGCCCGATACAAATGGGATTGAATAAGCCTATCCACTTCACCGACTTCGAAAGCTCCGTACGCGACATTGTGAACATCACCGCAGTAGCAGTCATCGACGCCATCGTGGATAAAAAGAAAGCAGGTAAATGAGACGCCCGTTATCGAAATCACAAAGTGTTTGCATAGTGTTGCTTTGGGCAGCACTTTGCTACATAGTTCTAACAACTGCCGAACAAATTGACGGTCCAGTCATTATGACACTTGTCATTTCGGCAGCCTTAGTATTCATTCCGGTAATAAAATCATTAAAGAGAGGATAAATAATATCTTTTTATTCATTTTTGCGGGATAAAACAATATTTTTGTTGTTTTATCCCGCATTTTCTTTATAAATTGTTTGTTTGTCTCATTTTTATGTGTACTTTTGCAACCGCAACAGAGAAAAAACAATCTAAAGAATACTTTGTTAAGACAATTATATTTAGTAGCAACCAATAAAAGAAATAGATTATGAATGCAGCTAAGGTATTAGAAGATTTGAAAAGACGGTTCCCCAACGAACCAGAGTATCATCAAGCAGTGGAAGAAGTACTTTCTACAATTGAAGAAGAGTACAACAAACACCCGGAATTTGACAAAGTCAATCTAATTGAGCGTCTTTGCATCCCCGATCGTGTTTATCAATTCCGCGTGACTTGGATGGACGATAAGGGTAACATCCAGACAAACATGGGTTATCGCGTTCAACACAACAACGCTATCGGTCCGTACAAAGGTGGTATCCGTTTCCACGCATCTGTGAACCTCTCAATCCTGAAGTTCCTCGCGTTCGAACAAACCTTCAAAAACTCTCTGACTACTCTGCCTATGGGTGGTGGTAAAGGTGGTTCCGACTTCTCTCCGCGTGGCAAGTCTAATGCTGAAGTAATGCGTTTCGTACAAGCATTCATGCTGGAACTGTGGCGTCATATTGGTCCTGAGACTGACGTTCCTGCCGGTGACATCGGTGTAGGTGGCCGTGAAGTAGGTTTCATGTTCGGTATGTACAAGAAGCTGACTCATGAATTCACAGGTACATTCACTGGTAAAGGTCGCGAATTCGGTGGTTCACTGATTCGTCCTGAGGCTACAGGTTACGGTAACATCTACTTCCTGATGGAAATGCTGAAATCTAAAGGTACTGACCTGAAAGGCAAGACTTGCCTGATCTCCGGTTCTGGTAACGTAGCTCAATACACTGCTGAAAAAGTATTGGAACTGGGTGGTAAAGTACTCACCATGTCTGACTCTGACGGTTATGTTTACGACCCGGCAGGTATCGACCGCGAAAAACTGGACTACATCATGGAATTGAAGAATCTCTACCGTGGACGTATCCGCGAGTATGCAGAACAATATCCTGGTGTGAAATATGTAGAAGGAGCTAAGCCTTGGGGTGAAAAAGCTGACATCGCTCTACCTTCTGCAACTCAGAATGAACTGAACGGTGACCACGCTCGCCAATTAGTTGCCAACGGTTGTATGGCCGTATCCGAAGGTGCTAACATGCCTTCTACTCCGGAAGCTATCAAAGTATTCCAGGATGCTAAGATTCTGTATGCTCCGGGTAAGGCAGCCAATGCAGGTGGTGTATCAGTATCCGGTCTGGAAATGACTCAGAACTCTATCAAACTGAGCTGGAGCGCAGAAGAAGTAGACGAGAAACTGAAGAGCATCATGAAGAACATTCACGCAGCTTGCGTACAGTATGGTACTGAAGCTGACGGTTATGTGAACTACGTGAAGGGTGCTAACGTTGCCGGATTCATGAAGGTAGCCAAGGCCATGATGGCACAAGGTATTGTGTAAGAAGCTATAGTTGTTATATATGGGAATCCCCTTCATACTGTATGGTGTGAAGGGGATTTTTCTTTATAATTCAAATGTTGGAAACACGCTTTATATAAAGCCGCAAACAGGAAAAAGGTCATACAAGAGAGATCTCCCATTCAAAGAGCTTTCAATGCAATAGATACTGATTCTACGAATTTATGTAACCGGTCCTCTATCTTTTTCTTTCTTGCTTCAGAACCTTCTATAGTCAATACCACATCATATATCCTTTTTACATATTGTATCAATTTCACACATTCATGATACTCTCCATACACATACGACAAGTCTATTTTAATGAAATTTTCTTCAATTTCTTCAAACAAAATGTTTTTGTCCGGATTTTGCATCTGCTCTATAGCCTCAATGCCCATCCTAAGATTATTCTTTGTTCCGATTATCTTGATACGTTTATTCAATTCTTTCTTATACTGTTCATCAACAACATTAGCCACAGCATTCCGAACATCTTGCAAAAGTTCATTAGCAACCTCATAGTTTCCCATATCATATTGCATCTTAAGCTCCTTCAAGTTAGATTCTGCAGCTAAACTTTGCATTGCGCTTACTGGAATAATAAATGTATCCAACATTCCACGATCTATTTTAGTTATCAGCTTTCTATAACGTAAAAATAGACTTTGCTTATATTTAATGATATCATCCGTATCAGGAATACGCTGAAATATGCTATATACTTCTTGGAAAAGAGAAACGCATTGCTCGGGATTTTTCTCTTTTATCAACTTTGCAATATCAGCCATTATTTCATCAGCCCGTCTCAGTAACGCTCTATCACCGGAGAGCAACTTCATTGGAAGAGTTGCCTTATAAGCGTCAAGAACTTTATCAGTTAAAGAAGGTAGCCTATCATCATATTCCTTCTTACTGGTAACATGCCAACCAACACACGAACGACAATAATAACTCCGGTTAGGGGCATGACCACTACACGCTTCTATCTCTTCATGATTGAATTTAATAAAATTATCTGCTTTTGACTCTGACTCAAATAGCGTTTTATATTTATTGCAATCGCGGCAAAATATTCTGTTCTTTTTGGGTTTCATATACTCACTTGGTTTATTACCTTTTCGCCATCCTCAATTTGATAAATTATAGTAAATGTTGTCTTTAGTGTGTTCCGGCTTAATCTTCCTGCAAAGGTAAACAGAATAGAACAGAAAACGAAGGAAAGTGGCCAGCAATAACAAAAAACCACAACCTATATAAAACTAAAATCAAAGAGTCTAAGAACTAATCCCGGCATCGCAAGAAATTAATCTTTCATTACCTAAAAACTATTCTTACAACAATTATTGTAAGAAAAATATATAACTATAGTAAGAAAATAACATAACTGTTGTAAGAAACTTCTATATTTGTAGTAAGAATACTTTTTAGTATAAACGATATTAGTCTGTAACACATCCGACATTAACCTCTCGCAGTTCCAGTACCAATTTGTTTCTACGAAAACAGAAACCTCTTAAAAACAATGTATATATGAGTACTTATTATGACCTTTACGAAACACCGGACCCCAGTGGCGAAGGTAAGAAGAAACCACTCCATGCACGCGTCCGCTCCAAAGGCACTATCACTGCAAAGGAGTTTCAGGAGCGGTTAATGAAAGAACAGCACATGCCACACGCCATGGTCGTGGGAATTATGCAAGCCATCAGCAATGCACTGGGCGACTGGCTCGCCGAAGGTTACAATGTAGAACTGGATGAACTGGGATTTTTCAGTACTACACTGAAATGTACGCGTCCTGCCATACAGAAAAAGGACATACGTGCTGAATCCGTACGCTTTGAAACGGTAAAATTCCGCCCCAGCAAAGCCTTCAAAAAGTACGTGAGACATCAAATGGAACTGGAGAGAATAGACAAAAAAGCCTCGGCAAAGAAACCGGCAGTTGCCAAAAAAGATAGAAGACAGATGATGCTGACCTTTCTGGAAGCAAATGTCTGCATCACACGCGCCGAATATGCCCGACTCACGCACGTAACGGACAGATGCGCCAGCTCTGATTTACAGGAATTTCTGACAGAAGGTGTTATCCGCAAGCGAGGTGGAGGGCGTTCAGTGGTTTATATAAAACATCAGGTATAGTGTATCGCTTTTCGTAAGGCATCTGCTCTGTATCGGGCAGGTGCCATACCTGTATTTCTTTTAAAAAACTTCCCAAATGTAGATTGATCCGGAAAATTCAGTTCAATCGCTACCTGGCTGACATTCATATCCGGTCGGCGCAACAGGAGTTTTGCTTCTGTCACCACGGCATTTGTGATCCATTTCAGTGCCGATTGCCCGTCACACTCCCGTATTATCTTCGATAGATAATCCGGAGTAACACACAATTCCTGCGCATAAAATCCGACATCACGATGTTTACGGCAATTTCCCAAAAGCAATTCGTGGAAACGCTGCCGAATTATTTCATTACGCGAAAATGAGATTTCTCTTTCTCCATATTTCTTCCAACGGCTATTGGTTATATCAAGCAATAGATTTATCACCTCATTCTTAATAACAGTGGCCCGATACAGATGATCCGAGTCCGCTATATACTTCTTTATACGTTCTATCCGATTCAGCACAATTACACATTCATCATCGGTCAAACTCTGTTCAGGATATAGACGTTTCAAGTTTCCTGCTTCCGGAAAACGTATGCTGGAAGTCAGTGACATGATTTCCTGCTTCAGTTCCGGTGAAAACAAAAGCAAGTATCCTCTGAAACCGGGAGTATGCGATACATTTCCTATGATATTATCAGCCAGTAGCTGCATCACGGTACTTCTTTTAAGAGTATAAGGCAGATAATCCACTTCAATTTGCATTTCACCTGACACGACCAATATTAAAGAGGAGGCTTCAAGCTGCATGGGATACCTTCCAACCTTATCTTCTTTTGTCATCGAATCGTCCAAGTCGATAACCACCAACTGCTCCTGAAAGGAGGATTGAGGCTTCATTCTTTCAAGATAATCCTGAAAACTTAAATCAAGTACTGTATCTTTCATCATAATTCTGATAAATGACTAATTTTAAAATGCAAATTTAATAATTATTCTTATTACAAATAGATACGTTTCGGATTATGACTAATTATAGTAGTAAAATGACCTTGTCAATTCATCTATTCTGTCCGACCTTTGCATCACAGAAAAAACTTAATATTTAAGAAATATGGAATATTTAAACTTATCGAAAGAGAAAACAAGCAACTTCATGCTTTCGCGCATAGGCTTGGGAAGTATGAGAATGGGAGACGTAAGTGAAGGTATCAACACGATACATACAGCTTTGGACGGAGGGGTTAATTTCCTGAATACCGCAGACTTCTACGGAAACGGACAAAGTGAAATGCTGATAAAAGAGGCATTAAAGACCCGCAAGCGGGAAGATGTCTTTATCTCTGTAAAGTTTGGAGCCATGCAGGGTGTGGATGGCCGAATGTACGGAATGGATGCCCGCCCGGAAGCTGTGGAAAACTACCTGCGCTATACACTAAGCCGTTTAGGTACTGACTATGTGGATTTATACCAACCCGCCCGCATCAATCCACATATACCCGTAGAAGACACCATCGGCGCTATATCCGATCTGGCTACAAAAGGATATGTGAAAAATATAGGAATCTCCGAAGTAAATGGAGAGATACTTCGCAGAGCAAATGCAGTACACCCGATCAGTCTGGTCGAAGTAAGATATTCGTTGGCAGACCGGCATATAGAAGATGACCTTTTACCGACAGCAAGAGAATTAGGTGTCGGCATTGTAGCCTTCGGCGTACTCCTTTCGGGACTGATTGGCGGAAGTTCACAAGAAGAAAAATTAAAATCTATCGGTCAGAGAATTTCTCCGGAAGCATTGGCAACGATGAAAGCAAATCTTGTTCGCACCGATGCGCTGAAACAGATTGCAGTTGAAAAAGGAGCTACCCTGGCACAACTTGCCATAGCCTGGGTGTTGGCGCAAGGTGAAGATATCATAGCACTGGTAGGTTCAAGAACAGCCTCACAAATCAAAGACACGATTCAAGCATTAAATGTGAAACTAACGAAAGAGGATCTGGGCAGAATAGACCGGATTATGCCGAAAGAAGAGGCTACCAGTTCATACATGTTGGATGTGGATATCGATTCCAAAGGATTATTCCATGCCAAACAGTAGCATTATTTAGCGAGGAAACTCAGATGAGAGTGCCTCGTAAACCGCCGGATGGAGGAAGTAACGAACATCTTTCCCTTCCTCCATCGCCCGGCGAATAAAGGTAGAACTGATTTCAAAAGTAGGCGAAGAAGCTACTTTTACATTCTCCGAAAGGGAATCGGAAGAAACCGGATAACCAGGACGGGGATATACAAGAATATGATTTTCGGCAAGAATACGTTCCGACTGATACCAGCGGGGAAAAAGCGCCCAATTGTCCGAACCAATAATCAAATGAAATTCCCGGTCGGGATAGGTTTCTTTCAGTTTATCCAGTGTATGGATGGTATAGGACGGACGAGGCAGATTAAACTCAATATCAGAAGCTTTAAACTTGGGATACCCCTCAATAGCAAGTTGAACCAACTTCAAACGGAAGGCATCATCCATCAATTCATCTTCTTCCTTCAGCGGATTATGAGGGGTTACGAGAAACCACACTTCATCCAGCCCTTCATATTCGCAAAGATAATTGGCAAGGGCAAGATGTCCGATGTGTACCGGATTGAAGGAGCCGCTGAAGATACCCGTTTTCATTCTTTTGTTTTCATACGTTTCCAGCAAGTATAAACATTGATGCAACTTGAAAGTACCACCAATGTCATACCAAGAACGATTGTCCATTGGCTATAATATAACGCCATCAGACCTGACACCAAAGATATAAGTGCCAGGAGTGCGTTGAGAATCAACAATGACTTGTTCTGTTTAGGAGAAACAGGTTTCGGCTGATACATGACAGACCTTATTATTTCGATAAAAACTCTGTAATTACCTGCAAAGCTTCCGCCTTTGCCTTCTCCAAATCATCATTTACAATGACTTTATCGAACTTAAGGGCAAACGTCAGTTCATATTCCGCCTTGGCAACGCGGGCTTCTATCACTTCGGGAGCATCCGTTCCACGTCCTACCAGACGTTTACGAAGTTCCTCTACCGAAGGAGGCTGAATGAACACTGACAGAGCACGGTCGCCATAAAACTTCTTTATATTGCAGCCACCTACAACGTCCACATCAAAAACCACATTTTGTCCGGCAGCCAACTGAGCTTCTACCTGAGACTTCAATGTACCGTAGTAACGGTCTTTATACACTTCTTCATATTCCAGAAACTCGTCATTGGCAATGCGGGTACGGAATTCTTCGGGAGAAAGAAAGAAGTACTCCACTCCATGCTGTTCTGTTCCGCGTGGCGGACGACTGGTAGCAGAACAAGAAAAAGCCAGATTCAGGTTCTGCCCCAATAAATAGTTGATAATGGTTGATTTCCCTGACCCGGAAGGGGCTGAGAATATAATAAGTTTAGCCAACATAACATTTACAATTTAGTAAATTACAATATACAAATTAAAGGAAAAACTTGATGAGAGGTACAATTTAGCAAAGTACAATCTAAAGAAAAGCACAATCCGGCGCACACCTCAATACGGCAAATTGTACATTGTAAATTGTACATTGCAAATGTCTCTACATCACGTTCAATACCTGTTCTTTGATTTGTTCCAACTCATCCTTCATCTGCACTACAATCTTCTGCATCTCAGCATGATTGGACTTGCTTCCCAACGTATTGATTTCACGTCCCATTTCCTGAGCTATGAAACCCAACTTCTTACCTTGCCCGCTTCCATCCTCCATAGTATTAATGAAGTATTTCAAGTGGTTGCTCAGACGTTGTTTTTCTTCGTTGATATCCAGTTTCTCAATGTAATAGATGAGTTCCTGCTCCAGACGGTTCTTGTCATAGTCCACGCTGATGGTCTTTTCCAAAGCATCCGTGATGCGTTCTTTGATTTTCTCTACACGCTCTTTTTCGTACGGATCAACAAAAGTCAGCAACTTGGCAATATTAGAAATCTTTTCGCGGAACTTCTTCTCTAAAGCCGCGCCTTCCTGGATACGGAAATCAACCAGATTTTGGATAGCTTGAAGCACGGTGGCATGAACAGCTTTCCATTCTTCCTCGCTCAGTTCCTGAATATCGTTCTTGGTCATCACGTCCGGCATGCGGAGCAAAGTAGAGAACCAGTCTTCGGGTGCAGGGATACCGGTAGTTTCGGAGATGGTGCGAATCCGCTCGTAATACGCCACTACCACATCCTGGTTAATGGGAGTAATAAGTTCACAGGCATCTTTTTTATCAATCCACAGACTGAAATCCACTTTACCACGTTCCAGTGCTTTAGCTATTTCGCTACGGATTTCTATTTCTTTTTCCCGGTAGAGGGGAGCGATGCGGGTTGACAGATCCATCGCTTTACTGTTGAGCGATTTGATTTCTACATTGATTTTCTTATCGGACAGTTCAGCGGTCGCTTTACCGTATCCGGTCATGGATTGTATCATAAGATTCTTTAGTTTTCCGCAAAATTACATGAATATTTTCATTAGTGAAAATTATTCAAGAAATAAGTGATGTGTTTATCGCTTACTCTTTACTCCAAATACGTGTGTTCAAGTTTAGTTCATCTACAATATCCAGCAAGGATTGAAGCACTGCAAAGTCCGATTTAAGGATGCTCATATCGTTCAAAGAACTCCACACATCTGCCTCAAACCGGTTCTTTGAATCCGGAATGGCGACCAGAATCGTAGAATTCCGGAAACTGATGGTAACTCCTTTCTTGAAATTGCCGTCCAGCTTCAACATTCTTTCCATCATGGAAGGGGTAATCAGATAGCGGGCCTCAATCTGGTTCGTGGAAAAGACATCAAAGACTTTTTCAAAATCGGGATTTTCCATTTTCACTCTCGAAGCTCCCATCTTAATCTTGAAAAAGCTGTCCCGCAAAACGGTCGTTTCTCCCTGAAATTCTTTATGAAAGTCAGCAATGAAAAGAAATCCTTTGAAAATATCTTCCCAATAATACTGCACTCCATTCTTGGTAGAACGAGCTCTGCGCTCTTCAGCATGTACTTCGGAACAGATAAAGCTGGTTCTATCCAGACATCCTTCTATCAAATCTTCGGCATGATAACGATCGGGAGAAGTAAACAGTCCGCTATTTCTAAAAAGATCCTCACTCACTCCATTATTCGGAGAATAAGTCGCATTCGGACAAAAGGCATGGATTATTTCATCTACCACTTCTTCTTTATAAAAAGAGGAGAATATTTTCGATTTATTATTGATACAAGTAATAAAAATGATTACAGAAATAACAACAATAACAATCGGACCAAAGATCCCTTCCAATTTAAGTATTAACAAAGCGATCACTCCTACTACCAGAAAAATAGCAGCATAAATCAAACCCTCTGAACGTCCTTTCCTCAGGAGTTCCTTACGTTTATTTTCCAGAACTTGCAATGTGGGGGCCAGCTTCTGCGCCAGAGAGTCAAAATCTACATAATCCATTGCCGGCTATTTTATGAATTGAATAAGTTCTTTACATCCGGAGTTGCACGTTCTGCTTCCGGAATTGTCAGTACCGCTTTTCTTGTAAAGCCAAACATACCAGCCAACAGGTTTGTAGGGAAAGTCTGGACGGCATTATTGTAATCGGTTACAGAGGCATTGTAAGTGCGGCGGGCAGCAGCCAACTGTTCTTCCGTTTCATTGAGCGAACGCTGCAATTGCAGGAAATTTTCAGAAGCTTTTAGTTCGGGATAGTTCTCCGCCACTGCAAAGAATTGAGTACGCACTTTAGAAAACATTTTGTCAAAGTCCGCCTTTTCGCTGTCATTAAGAGAAGCATAAGTCTTGTTGCGCATTTCCGTTATTGCAGTAAATGTATCAGCTTCATGCTCGGCATATTGCTGAACAGTTGCAACCAGATTGGGGATCAAATCGAAGCGACGTTTCAACATGACATCGATAGTAGAAAAAGCATTTTCTATCTGATTTCTCTTTCTCACCAATGAGTTGTACATCGAAATCACCACCAAAATAAAAAGTACAATAATAATAGCTACGATCATAATTACAGATACAACGACCTCCTTGTGCCGGTTATTTTATGTTAACGAATTCAGTATTTATTCCTAAAATCAGATAGCAAAGATAGAAATAATCTAAAAACCTGCCAATAATGCCGTAAGAAAGATACCGAACCCTTTTTGGATTCGCTTGTGTATCTGAAAATAAACCTGTAAATTTGCCACAATTAAACTAACAAAAGACTATGTCGTGTATCTTGCATATTGAAACGTCCACCTCGGCATGCTCCGTTGCTGTGAGTGAAGATGGACAAAATGTATTTAACAAAGAAGATCTGAACGGCCCGTCTCATGCCGCTCTGCTGGGAGTATTTATAGACGAAGCTCTGTCGTTTGCCGACAGTCATGCCATGCCGATTGATGCAGTAGCAGTGAGTTGCGGACCGGGTTCTTACACTGGGCTACGTATCGGTGTATCTATGGCGAAAGGAGTTTGCTACGGACGTAATATTCCGCTGATCGGTCTTCCGACATTGAAGGTACAATGCGTGCCGGTATTGCTTTATCATGATGAATTGCCCGAAGACGCATTGCTATGCCCGATGATCGATGCACGCCGCATGGAAGTATATGCTGCCATCTACGACCGTGCCCTGAAACCTGTGCGCGACATAGCCGCTGACATTGTAGACGAAAACTCTTATACGGAATTTCTGGATCAACATCCCGTTTATTTCTTTGGAGACGGGGCAGCCAAGTGCAAAGAAAAAATAACTCATCCCAATGCGCACTTCATCGACGATATTCGTCCGCTGGCGAAGATGATGTTCCCACTTGCTGAAAAAGCAATGGCCGAAAACGACTTTAAGGATGTAGCTTATTTTGAACCATTCTACCTGAAAGAGTTTGTAGCTTCCCAACCGAAAAAACTTTTATAATATATGCAATATAACACTCAACAAAAGCGGATGCCTTTGCCGGAATACGGACGCAGCATCCAAAACATGGTTGACCACGCGTTAACAATCGAAGATCGCGCTGAACGCCAACGTTGCGCAAACACCATTATCAACATCATGGGTAATATGTTCCCGCATCTGCGTGATGTACCCGATTTTAAACATAAACTATGGGATCATCTGGCTATCATGTCCGACTTCAAACTGGACATTGATTACCCTTATGAAATTATCCGCAAAGATAATTTGAATACCCGTCCGGAAGTGATCCCCTATCCCAGTACAAAAATCCGTTACCGCCACTACGGCCGTACACTGGAAGTATTGATAAAGAAAGCAATTGACTTCCCCGAAGGAGATGAAAAGCAGAATCTGATTGCCCTGATCTGCAACCACATGAAGAAAGACTACATGACCTGGAATAAGGATACGGTAGACGACCGCAAGATTGCAGAAGATCTTAATGAATATTCGGGTGGCAAATTGCAAATGACGGATGACATCATCAAACTGATGGCTGAACGTATCAATCAGAACTACCGTCCGAAAGTAAATAATCAGAATAACCGGAGAGATAACCGGAATAATAAGAGAAAGTACTAATAGATTTATGATTTCAGATTTATGATTTATAAGCGGCAGATCCGTTCATAAATCATAAATTATAAATCATAAGTCATAAATCCCAATTTATGGCATCATTCGTAATTGAAGGAGGACACAGATTATCCGGCGAGATCCATCCGCAAGGCGCAAAAAACGAGGTATTGCAGATTATCTGCGCCACGCTGCTGACAGCCGAAGAGGTGACCGTACATAATATTCCGGACATACTGGACGTCAACAATCTCATTCAATTGATGCGTGACATGGGCGTTACGGTATCCAGAAAAGGGCTTGATACGTATTGTTTCAAAGCAGAAAAGCTGGATTTGAGTTATCTGGAGAGTGATGAATTCCTGAAGAAATGTTCCAGTCTGCGAGGTTCGGTTATGTTAATCGGCCCGATGGTGGCACGCTTCCATAAAGCGATGATATCAAAACCGGGTGGGGACAAGATAGGACGCAGACGTCTGGATACTCACTTTATCGGTATACAGAATCTGGGTGCAGATTTTTCGTACAACGCAGAGCGCGAAGCGTATGAGATTTCAGCTTGCGAACTGAAAGGCACCTACATGTTGCTGGACGAAGCTTCGGTAACCGGAACTGCCAACATCGTGATGGCAGCGGTACTGGCCAAAGGAACAACCACTATTTACAATGCTGCCTGCGAACCGTATCTGCAACAACTTTGCAAGATGCTGAACCGCATGGGCGCCAAGATACAAGGCATTGCCTCCAATCTATTGACCATTGAAGGAGTGGACGAACTGCACGGTACCGAACATACGATACTTCCCGATATGATCGAAGTCGGCAGTTTTATCGGTATGGCAGCCATGACGCAAAGTGAGCTCACCATCAAGAATGTTTCTTATGAAAACCTGGGCATCATCCCTGAAAGTTTCCGCCGTCTGGGCATCAAACTGGAACAACGGGGAGATGATATCTATGTTCCTGCACAGGAAACGTATCAGATAGAGTCGTTCATAGATGGTTCCATCATGACTATTGCCGATGCTCCCTGGCCGGGACTGACGCCGGACTTGCTGAGTGTAATGCTCGTAGTTGCCACTCAGGCAAAAGGCAGCGTGCTTATCCATCAGAAGATGTTCGAGAGCCGCCTGTTCTTCGTAGACAAACTGATAGATATGGGAGCACAGATTATTCTTTGTGACCCTCACCGTGCCGTTGTCATTGGCCATAACCATGCCATGCGTCTGCGAGGCGGGAATATGACTTCACCTGATATTCGTGCCGGTATCGCATTGCTGATTGCCGCCATGAGTGCGGAAGGAAGCAGTCGTATCCACAACATTGAGCAAATAGACCGGGGGTATCAAGACATCGAAAGACGCCTGAACGCTATCGGAGCAAGAATTACGAGAATATGATATGGGATGGTGGAAGATGATTAAGAATGGTAGGATGATAAGATGATAAAAAGAGAAGATGTATATAAGATAGGAGTATTCAACAAACCGCACGGCATTCACGGCGAGTTGTCATTTACATTCACCGATGACATTTTTGACCGGGTGGAAGCTGAATACCTAATCTGCCTGTTGGATGGTATTTTCGTACCTTTCTTCCTGGAGGAATACCGTTTCCGCTCCGACTCCACTGCATTGGTAAAGCTGGAAGGAGTAGACACGGCGGAACGTGCACGGATGTTCACCAATGTGGAAGTTTATTTTCCTGCCAAACATGCCGAAGATGCCGGACCGGGAGAACTGACCTGGGATTTCTTCGTAGGCTTCCGCGTGGAAGAAGTTAAGCACGGAGACTTGGGAGAAGTGACAGAAGTGGATACTGCAACCATCAACACCTTGTTTGTAGTTGATCATCAGGGAGAAGAGTTACTGATTCCTGCACAAGAAGAATTCATCCTGAACATTGACCAAAAGCACAAAGTAATCACTATGGATTTACCCGAAGGATTGCTGGCTTTGGATGAAACAAAGGAAGTGTAAACAAGTGATTAGTGATAAGTGATTAGCGCGTATGGTGAAAAAGAAACGACATAAAGCATTCTGGAGTAATATCAAATTCAAATATAAGCTGACTATCATCAACGAGAATACACTCGAAGAAGTAGTCGGTCTCCGTGTATCCAAGTTAAACGGCATCTCGGTATTACTTTCTGTGCTGACTGTTTTGTTTCTGGTTGCCTCAGTTATCATTGCTTTCACTCCGTTGCGTAACTACTTGCCGGGATATATGAACAGTGAGATCCGTGCCCAAGTGGTAGAGAATGCTTTACGAGTAGATTCACTTCAACAGTTGGTAGATCGCCAGAATTTGTATATCATGAATATACAGGATATTTTCAGTGGAACCATACGGGTAGATACTGTGCACAATATGGACTCACTGACTACTGTACGCGAAGATTCGTTGATGGAACGCACACAGCGGGAAGCGGAGTTCCGGAAACAATATGAAGAAACAGAAAAGTATAATCTGACAAGCATTACAGCCCGCCCGGACATAGAAGGATTGATATTTTATCGTCCCACGCGAGGCATGATTACAGACAAATTTGATGCTGACAGAAAACATTACGGTACGGATATCGCCGCCAACCCCGGAGAGAGCGTACTTGCTACGCTGGATGGTACAGTTATCTTGAGTACTTATACGGCCGAAACAGGATATGTGATAGAAGTACAACATAATCAAGACTTTATATCCGTATATAAGCATTGCAGTTCCTTATTGAAACGTGAAGGAGACACTGTACAGGCCGGAGAGGCTATTGCTTTGGTAGGAAACAGCGGACAACTGACAACCGGTCCTCACCTGCACTTTGAGTTATGGCACAAAGGACGGGCAGTGAATCCGGAACAATATATTGTATTTTAAGTGATAGATAAATGAAAAAACAAATTGCTATACTCGGTTCTACCGGCTCCATAGGTACGCAGGCTTTACAGGTGATTGAAGAACAATCCGACCAGTACGAAGCGTATGTGCTGACCGCCAACAACCGTGTAGAAGAACTCATTGCCCAGGCTCGGAAATTCAAGCCTGAAGCGGTAGTTATAGCCAATGAAACGAAATATGCCCAACTGAAAGAAGCCCTTGCCGACCTGCCTATCAAAGTATATGCAGGAACGGATGCTATCTGCCAGATTGTGGAAGACTCGGAAATTGACATCGTACTGACTGCGATGGTAGGTTATGCCGGACTGAAACCAACCATGAATGCTATTCGTGCCCGTAAACCCATCGCTCTTGCCAACAAGGAGACGCTTGTTGTGGCAGGTGAGCTGATTAACGATATGGCACGCCTATCCGGTACACCTATATTACCGGTAGATTCCGAACATTCAGCCGTTTTCCAATGTTTAGCGGGGGAACTCGGCAATCCGATAGAGAAGGTGATCCTTACGGCATCCGGTGGTCCGTTCCGCAATTGCACAATGGAACAACTGGCTACGGTAACCAAAGCCCAAGCCCTGAAACATCCTAATTGGGATATGGGAGCGAAGATCACGATTGATTCCGCTTCAATGATGAACAAAGGATTCGAGGTGATAGAAGCAAAATGGTTATTCGGTGTACGTCCGGATCAGATTGAAGTGGTAGTACATCCGCAATCTATTATACATTCGATGGTGCAGTTTGAAGACGGTGCAGTAAAGGCACAATTGGGTATGCCGGATATGCGTCTGCCTATTCAGTATGCATTCTCTTATCCGCAACGCCTGAAGGCTTCATTTCCCCGGTTGGATTTCAAGATGTGCACAAACCTGACATTCGAACAACCGGATACTACCCGTTTCCGTAATCTGGCTTTGGCTTATGAAGCTTTGCATAAAGGTGGAAATATGCCTTGTATCGTGAATGCAGCCAATGAAGTGGTAGTTGCCGCTTTCCTGCGGGATGAGATTTCATTCCTCGGCATGAGTGATGTGATAGAGAAAGCAATGTCTATCGTATCATTTGTGGCAAAACCGGAATATGAAGACTATGTAGCTACGGATGCGATGACACGCCGTATTGCACAAGAGTTGATAAAATAAAAATAGTACAGGTATTAGAGTATCTCAACTCCCTTCTTCCTCGGAGGAGAATAAGAATAGTAAATAGTAGTTAATAGTAAAATAGAAAAATTATTAGATGGAAACATTTTTGATTCGTGCCCTGCAACTCATTATGAGCCTTTCGTTGCTCGTTATCGTTCATGAGGGAGGGCACTTCCTCTTCGCCCGTCTTTTCAAGACACGGGTAGAAAAGTTTTGTTTGTTCTTCGACCCTTGGTTTACCCTGTTCAAGTTCAAGCCGAAAAATAGTGATACGGAATATGGTATTGGTTGGCTGCCGTTAGGTGGTTATGTAAAGATAGCAGGTATGATAGATGAGTCTATGGATACCGAACAGATGCAACAGCCAATGCAACCGTGGGAGTTCCGGGCCAAACCGGCATGGCAACGGTTGTTAATCATGGTAGGTGGTGTATTGTTCAATTTCATATTGGCATTATTCATCTATTCTATGATACTTTTTACTTGGGGAGATGAATACGTACCGGTACAAAAAGCCCCGTTGGGTATGGAATTCAACGAAACGGCAAAAGCTATCGGTTTCCGTGACGGTGACGTACTGATATCTGCTGATGGTGTACCCTTTGAACGTTACGGTGGTGACATGCTGACAAGCGTTGTCGATGCCCGCCAGGTAACAGTACGCCGTGATGGGCAAGAGGTATCCGTTTATATTCCTGAGAATTTTATGGAGCGTCTGCTGGCTGACAGTGTACGTTTTGCCTCATTCCGCTATCCGTATGTTATTGATAGTATTTGTGCCAACCGTCCTGCTGCCCTTGCCGGACTGCAAGCGGGTGACAGTATTATGCAATTGGACGGAAAGAACATTGCTTATTTCGATTTTAAAGAAGAGATGTTACGCCGTCAGAAAGCGGATTCAGCTTCTCATTATATCACATTGACTTATGCACGTGCCGGAGTGATAGATACCATAACTTTTGCTACAGATTCAATCTATGAGATAGGTGCAGTGGTACGTACGGCAACCAATCAGTTACTGCCGGTTGTAAAGAAAGAATATAGTTTTCTGGCCTCTTTCCCCGCTGGTGCAGCATTGGGAGTACAAACTCTGAAAGGCTATGTAGGACAGATGAAATATCTCTTCTCTAAAGAAGGCGCCAAGCAATTGGGTGGCTTCGGAACTATCGGAAGCATCTTCCCTGCTACATGGGATTGGCATCAGTTCTGGTACATGACAGCGTTCCTTTCTATTATCCTCGCCTTCATGAATATTCTGCCTATTCCGGCACTGGATGGCGGACATGTACTATTCCTTATTTATGAGATTGTGGCTCGGCGCAAACCAAGTGATAAGTTTATGGAACGTGCGCAAATGGTGGGTATGTTCCTGTTATTCGGATTGCTGCTGTGGGCAAACTTTAATGATATTCTGCGGTTCCTGTTCTAATGCAGGATCTATTTTATAAAAGCAGATGGTCTGTTTATGCAAAACGGACTATCTGTTTAAAACAAATAGACCATCTACTCACTTCGAATAGATGGTCTATTTATTATATGAAATATCTATCGTATTTTCTTACACTAAGTGTCCGATCCACTCTTCACGATCTCCCGGCAGAAGATCAATAACCGGAACCTCTACCATCGTGTAACAACCTGGTTGTTGACGCATGGAAGCGCGAGCTACACAAACCAATACCTGAGCAGTAAGTGCAGGATTATTAATGCGCATATTGAACTCAAACAATTGATTCTGAGTTTTACCGGAAACACCTTTACGAGTGAGATTTACACCATGTCCCATGTCAAGCAAAGCATCTACGCTGGGAACTAATTTCACATGTGTCTCGTCATTTACAAAGTATGGATCTGCCTTGATGGCAGCAGATACTTTATCAAATTCATAACCGTCTTTCAATTCGATATAAACCATACGGCGATGAATACCTGTTCCGGTAGGAATAGTCATGGAGAGAGCAGCCTTTACACCATCAATAGCTTTTACAGCTACTGTATGTCCCATACTCATTCCCGGACCAAAGTTTGTATAAGTAATTCCTTTCGGAGCAATAGCTTCCAACAGGGTACGTACGATAGAATCGCTTCCCGGATCCCAACCTGCAGAAATAATAGAAACTGCATTATGCTCTTTTGCAGAAGCAGACAGTGTGCGACGCAAATCTACAATACCGGTATGAATATCGAAGCTGTCAACCGTATTGATGCCAAGTGCAAGGATTTCTTTGGCATAAGTCTCTACACTGCGGGTTGGTGTACAAAGAATTGCAACATCAACGCCTTCCAATTCCTTGATATTCTTTACAACAGGGTATTCACTCAGTTCTGCGGGACGGTTTTCAGCTCCAGCACGGCGTACTACACCGGCAATTTCAAAGTCGGGAGCCGCTTGCAACGCTTCGAGCACGTATTGCCCGATATTGCCATAGCCAACAATGGCTGCTCTTACTTTTTTCATTCTTTTATTGAATTTGTTTATCAGTTTTCTATTTTATCGGCACAAAAGTAATCATTTTCATTCAATTTAACCACAAAACGATTCAGTGTTCCACAGAGTTTTTTCTTTATTAAGACTTCTTTCAAACTTATGTACCTTCAATGACTTATCACTCTAAAACAATTTCCAAAGGAAAAAGTTCCCCGAAACTCTTCTGAGTCTGTAATGAAGAAACACAATATTCCTCGCTCGCGCGCGTTATAGTAAGTATTATGATAGAATACATCAGAGGCGGACTTGCCGAGCTCAGCCCGGCAACCGCAGTTATCGACTGTAACGGATTGGGATATGCCGTTAATATTTCATTAAATACGTACGCTGCCATTCAAGGCAAAAAAGACTGTAAACTGTATATCTACGAGGCTATACGTGAGGATGCATACATCCTCTACGGCTTTGCAGATAAACAAGAGCGTGAATTATTCTTGTTGCTGATTTCCGTTTCGGGCATTGGCGGTAATACTGCACGAATGATACTTTCAGCACTTTCACCGGCAGAACTGGTGAATGTTATCAGTACTGAAAATGCCAATTTACTGAAGACAGTGAAAGGTATCGGATTAAAAACAGCCCAACGGGTGATTGTGGATTTGAAAGATAAAATCAAGACAGGTGCTGCAAGCGCAGGAAGTACGATAGGAAGTCTCGGCGGAATGTTATCTGCTGCTAATGCACAGGTGCAGGAAGAAGCTATTGCAGCATTGACAATGTTGGGATTTGCACAGGCACCATCACAAAAGGTAGTTTTGGCAATATTGAAAGAAGAGCCGGATGCACCGGTGGAGCAGGTTATTAAGTTGGCGCTGAAAAGACTTTAGTAAATGATAATTTACCAGTGTAGTTATTGATATTCTGACTATCTCAATTCCCCTCCTCCAGTTGGAGGAGGGGTGCCCAACGGGCGGGGTGGTAGGTGAGAAAGAAATTCCTTTATCTTATTATTAATAGGTATTTTATTGTTTTACCTACCACCTCCCCCTACGGGTACTCCTCCTCCGACGGAGGAGGAGAATTTAAGATACTTCCGCGTAACAATTCTCTCGCTGGTAAATTATCATTCATCAATTAAACACATATGAAGTCTCCTCGTATACGACATATCATCTGGTTATTGCTGCTGTGGCTCATGCCTGGCAGCTTTGTCGTTATGGGACAGAATGTAAATGGGGAGAGTGCACAAGAAGCAGAAAATGTACAGGATACAATAGCTCCGCGATATTCCGTTCGCAAGACCGTGCCGGGTACACTTAAAGACCTTTCTCCCCACCCTGCCGACCTGCAATCACCCATGAACCTGCGAACCGAAGCAGAATATGATGCAAAAACAGACAAATACTATATACGTACAAAATTAGGGAATACCGAAATCGGTGTACCGATAATACTAACCCCCGAAGAATATCTGGATTGGACGTTGAAACAATCCATGCAATCTTATTACCGCCAAAAGAACGGAGAACAAATCGGCAAAGGAAAAGAGGCTTTCGACTTTATGGATATGAAGTTCAACCTTGGTCCGGCAGAGAAGTTGTTCGGCCCCGGTGGGGTACAGATACGTACACAAGGTAATGCAGAACTCAGCTTCGGCATGACGTACAAAAATGTGAAGAACCCCTCACTTCCAGAAAGCCAACGCAAAACACTCGGTTTTGATTTTGACGAGAAAATTAATATCAACGTCAATGGAAAAGTAGGTGACAAGGTGAATATGAATATGAACTACAACACCGATGCTACCTTTGATTTTGACACCAAACGGCTGAAACTGAAATATGAGGGAAAAGAAGATGAGATCATCAAACTGATTGAAGCCGGTAATGTGAGCATGTCCACCAATAACTCACTAATACGCGGGGCATCCGCACTGTTCGGTATTCGTACAGACCTGCAATTCGGCAAACTAAAGCTACAAGCTGTTATCAGCCAGCAAGAAAGTGAAGCAAAAACAGTGACAAGCCGCGGTGGTGCACAAACCACTACGTTCGACTTCTCCGCAGATAATTACGAAGGAAACCGCCACTTCTTCCTTGCCCATTATTTTCGGGATGTCTATGATAAAAATCTGGCACAGCTTCCGAATATCCTTTCAGGAATCACAATTAACCGGATCGAAGTATGGGTAACCAACAAACGAAATAACTATGATAATCCGCGAAACATCGTAGCACTAACTGATCTTGGAGAGGCCTTTCACATAGGCAACACTACCGCCTGGAGCGGAGTGGGAAACCCGACCAATCCCAGTTCAAACGTCAACGCTCCCGCCAATAGCGCCAATAACCTCTATGCGGAAATGATTAGCAGTTATGCAGCCGCACGCGATATCAGCCAGGTAAGTAATATCATGAGTACAATCCCCGGATCCGAACCCGGCATGGATTACGAAAAAATAGAAAGTGCCCGTCTGCTCACTTCCTCAGAATACACACTAAACAGCAAACTCGGTTATATCTCACTGAAGCAAACCCTTCAACCGGACGAAGTACTGGCAGTCGCTTTTGAGTACACACTCGGTGGACGAAGTTATCAAGTAGGTGAGTTTTCTTCAGACATCAAGGAAACCGGGCAAAGTTTGTTCGTAAAATTATTGAAGAATACGGCAAATTCCCCGGACGCAGCCTGCTGGGGTCTAATGATGAAGAATGTCTACAGTCTCAATGCCTACTCTGTGCAAAAAGAAAAATTCCAGTTGAACATCACTTACCAAAGCGATACAACAGGTGTATATCTACGCTACATTCCAGAAGGAAAGATTGCCAAAACACCCCTGTTGCGTGTCATGAACCTCGACCGCCTCAATAGCCAGAACCAAACAGGTGCGGACGGTTTCTTCGACTTTGTCGAAGGCTATACGGTGACAGCTTCGGACGGACGTATCTATTTTCCCGTAGTAGAACCTTTCGGCAGCCACCTGCGCAAAGCCATCGGAAACGATGCGCTGGCAGACAAATATGTGTTTCAAGAACTGTACGACTCCACTCGCACCGTAGCGCAACAAACAGCAGAAAAGAATAAATTCCGGCTAACAGGTGAATACCGTGCCTCCAATGCCAATGAAATACGGTTAGGGGCTATGAATATTCCACAAGGTTCAGTACGTGTGACGGCGGGCGGTATGACACTGGTAGAAAACTCTGACTATACAGTAGATTACACATTGGGAGTAGTTACCATTCTCAACCAAAGCATCATTGATGCCGGTACAGCCATCAGCGTAAATCTGGAGAGCAATACGCTCTACAGCATGCAACGCAAAACGATGATGGGACTAAACTTCACCTACGATTTCTCACAGAACTTCTCTTTCGGAGGAAGCATCATGCACCTCAGCGAGAAACCACTGACAAGTAAAGTTGCAATGGGTGACGAACCACTCTCCAACACGTTGTGGGGAGTGAATGCTTCATGGAAAAAAGAAAGCCAGTGGCTGACAAACATGCTGGACAAACTACCGTTTGTCACCGCAACCGCCCCCAGCAGCATCAATCTCGGTGTGGAATTCGCCCATCTCATTCCGGGACATGCCAAAGGACTACAACAAAACGCTTCGTACATCGACGATTTCGAAAGTACACAAAATGGCATTGACCTTCGTCAGCCCTCATACTGGATGTTGGCAAGCACCCCCTCTCCCCTCTTTCCCGAAGCAACCTGCAGCAATGATATCAGTTACGGAAAGAACCGGGCACTGCTGGCCTGGTACCATATTGACGGACTTTTCACCCGCCGTAACTCTTCATTGACACCTACACACATCAAAAACGACTTAAACCAGCTTAGCAACCACTATGTGCGTGAGGTCTATGAGCAGGAACTGTTTCCAAATAAGGAAACTCCCTACCAGGAATCGGCTTCCATGAACGTCCTGAACCTAGCCTATTATCCACAGGAACGGGGGCCATACAATCTGGATACAGACCTGAATTCCGACGGTACTCTGAAAAATCCGGAGAATCGCTGGGGAGGCATGATGCGTAAACTGGATACCAGTGATTTCGAAGCGGCGAACATTGAATACATCTCTTTCTGGTTACTGGATCCATTCATCTACGAAGAAGGCAGTATTGAGGGAGGAATAACACGAACAGGTTCGGAAAAGGCAACACGAGCAAATTCCCCCAAAGGTACTCTCTACATAAACCTTGGCGAAGTATCTGAAGACATCCTCAAAGATGGCAAGAAGTTCTTTGAAAACGGTCTGCCCATTGATGGAGATGCAACAAAGACCGAAGAAACAGTTTGGGGGCGTGTTCCCCGCGATCGTAGTGTGGTATATGCCTTTGATAATGCAGCCGGCGCACGCCGTAAGCAAGATGTCGGACTGAACGGGCTCTCTACTGAAGACGAACGTACCTTCTCCACTTATCAGAAATATCTGGCAGACGTACAGGGCAAAGTGGACGCCTCCACTTACGAGAAATTCTACAACGATCCGGCAGGCGACAATTATCATTATTTCCGTGGCTCGGACTATGACCGAGAAGAGCGTAGCATTCTGGAACGCTACAAATACTATAACAATACCGAGGGGAACTCCACCGCGAGTGAAGACTCTCCGGAACGATACGATATATCTTCAAAGACCGTGCCCGATGTAGAGGATATCAATCAGGACAATACACTGAACGAGACTGAGAAATATTTCCAATATCGCATCAACCTGACACCTTCCGACCTGAAAGTAGGACAGAATTACATCACGGATAAACGAACCGCCAGCGTCCGCCTGCGCAACGGACAAACGGAAGAAGTGACCTGGTATCAGTTCAAAGTTCCCGTACGCAGTGGCGAGGCGGTGGGAAGCATCAAAGATTTCAAGTCCATCCGCTTCATGCGCATGTTCCTGACCGGATTTGAGAAACCCATCGTGCTACGTTTTGCAACTTTAGAGTTGGTACGCGGCGAATGGCGCACCTATACCGATGCACTGAATAATACACAACAAGGCGCTTCTACCACCAGCTCTGCTGTACTGGACGTTTCTGCCGTCAATATCGAAGAAAATGGAGACCGTACTCCGGTGAACTATGTAATGCCTCCGGGCATCTCCCGTGTCATCGATCCGGGACAACCGCAACTTCGTCAACAGAATGAGCAAGCCATGAGCCTGAAGCTGGAAAAGTTGGCTCCTGGCGATGCACGTGCCGTCTACAAAAATACCGGTATGGATATGCGACAATACCGCCGGCTGCAAATGTTTGCTCATGCCGAAGCTTTGCCCGATCTCTCCACAGATCCGCAAAATGGCGAACTTTCCGTATTCATCCGCCTCGGCTCAGATTACCGCAGCAACTATTATGAATACGAAATTCCCCTCACACTCACTCCGCACGGAGAATACAACGGAAGCACCGTTGCAGGTTGCCTTGCCGTCTGGCCCAAAGACAACAATCTTGACATTGACCTCAGTGTACTCACCAATGTCAAGAAGGCCCGTAATCGCTTGAAGAATATCTCGAATAGTGGTGTCAGCTATGCAAAAGTGTATTCGGAATACGATCCGGATAAACCCTCCAATAAGATAAGCGTGATTGGTAATCCTTCACTGGCAGAGGTCAAGACTATGATGATTGGTGTAAGGAACAACTCACGCACCATTAAATCGGCAGAGGTCTGGGTGAACGAACTGCGCCTAACCGAATTCAACGAAGACGGCGGTTGGGCTGCACAAGGCAATCTCAACTTACAGCTTTCCGATATCGGTAGTATCAACCTGGCCGGCCATGTGGAAACAGCCGGTTTCGGCGGACTGGAACAGAGTGTCAGCGAGCGTCGACTGGACGATTATTATCAGTATAGTTTCACCACTACATTCGATCTGGGACGTTTCTTTCCTAAAAAGGCTAAATTGGCCGCTCCTATTTACTTCTCTTACTCCAAAGAGGCCACTACGCCAAAGTACAACCCTTTGGACAAAGATATGCTGCTGGATGATGCGCTGGATGCCTGTACCACCGATTGGGAACGAGACTCGTTGATGAATATCGCCCGTGAAATTACTACCTACCGCAATTTCAGCCTCAGCAATGCACGACTGGGTATTACAAGTAAACCCCCCATGCCTTATGATCCGGGGAACTTTACTTTCAGCTATTCCCGTTCCCTCCGCCACAATCAGGGTAGCACCACAGCTTACGAAAACGAAACGGACTGGCGTGCTGCAATGACTTATAATTATGCTCCCGTCTATCGCCCGTGGGAACCTTTCAAAGCTATGGAAAGCAAATCTCCATGGATGCGTTTCATCAAAGAAATCAATCTGAACTGGCTGCCTCAAAGCATCTCATTCAATACCGATATGACGCGTCACTATTATGAACTTCAACTCCGCGACCTGGAGGCATTGACTGCCGGAAGCAGTTCCATCGGCAGCGGGGATCTCAGTATCGAAGGCATCCCCATCTCCGTCGCTAAAGAATTTCTATGGAACCGTGACTTTGCCCTGCGCTGGGACCCTACAAAAAACCTAAAACTGAACTTTACCTCTGCTACCCACGCCGAGATTGAAGAACCTTACGGTGTAGTAAATAAAGACCTTTACCCCGATGAATACTCAGCCTGGAAAGATACAGTACGCCGCAGCCTGCTCTCACTCGGCCGCCCTATTGATTTCCAGCAGACATTCAATGCCACTTATAAGCTCCCATTCGACAAGTTCCCCGCTACCGACTGGGTCAGCGCTGACCTTCGTTTCGCCTCTTCTTACAACTGGGACCGGGGTGTTTCCCTTTCCGATGGCATAGAGATGGGCAATACTGTCAGCAATCAGCGCAGCATCGACGTAAACTCGCGTTTCAATCTCGAAGCACTCTATAACAAGGTGCCTTATTTAAAGAAAGTAAACCGCCGCTTTTCTGCTTCCTATCGCAAACCCGCCTCACCCAAAGAACAAAAGCCCCGTCGCTTCGACAAGGAAGTACAATTGCGTGCAGACACTACAGTTACCATTCAACACGGTATGAACTCCCGTCGTCCCAAAGTCACCGCTCTCACAGTGGACGGACGTCGCTATCCCGTACGTTATAAAGTTATAAATGCTAATTCACTACGTATTGATACGCAGGACACGGCACGCATAAAGCTCACTGTAATCCCCGGTCCCGATCCAGAAGATGGTTGGTGGTATAAATTCGGCCAGCATGCCACCCGCATTGCCATGAGCGTACGCAATTTCAGCTTTACCTACAAAAACACGTATGCCATGACCCTTCCCGGTTTCCGTCCTGAAGTCGGTGACATGTTCGGCCAGAAAAAACACGGAGGCTTCCTTGCTCCGGGAATGGACTTTGCATTCGGTTTCACCGGAGACGACTATATCGACCGTGCCTTGCAAAACGACTGGCTCATCTGCAACGACTCCGTTGTCAGCCCTGCCAGCAGCAATGCCCTTGAAGATCTTCAATTGCGTATCTCCCTTGAACCGATACGCGACCTCAAAATAGACCTTACCGCCAATCGTACCCGAAACCGCAGCCGCGAAATACAATATATGTTCGAAGGTATGCCAGATACCCGCAGTGGCAACTTCTCAATGAGTATCATTTCTATCGGTAGTGCTTTCGAACGCCCCAGTGCCGGTGACGGTTATCATTCCGGTACATTCGAACGTTTCCGCCGCAACCTTGACGTCATCCGTGACCGTGTGGAATCCCAATTCCTCGGTGCACAGTATCCGCAAGGCAGCACTCTTGCCGGAAAGAGATTCGATCCGGCAAACGGCACAATCAGCAAGCACTCACCAGATGTCATGATCCCTGCCTTCCTCGCCGCCTACACCGGAAAGAGCGCTCGGAACTCCGCTCTCGACTTCTTCCCCAGCCTGTTCTCCATGATGCCGAATTGGCGTATCACCTACACAGGGCTTACCAAGATAGCCTGGTTCAAAAAGAACTTCCGCAGTGTCAATCTGAATCATGCCTATCGCAGCACCTACAGCGTCGGCAGCTACAACACTTTCCAGAGTTTCATGAGCTATATGGGGGATATAGGCTTTGTAGAAGATGTGCAATCAGGAAATCCTATCCCTTCATCGCGCTTCGACATCAGCATGGTATCCATTAACGAGCAATTCTCCCCCCTTATCGGTATGGATGCCACCCTCAAAAACGGACTTACCGCCAAAGTGGAATATAAAACCAGCCGTATATTAAATCTCAGTATGAGTGCTTGTCAGCTGGTAGAGACCGCTTCCCGCGATTTCGTTATCGGTTTGGGATATAAGATTGTAAACTTCAATTTATTCAGTGCCCGGAATGTAAAAGACAGCAAGAATCGTGTCAGCCATGACCTTGCTCTCCGTGCAGATATTTCATTCCGCAACCAATCCGCCCTCTGCCGGGACATCCAGCAAGGTTTTGCACAAGCTACCAATGGCAACAAAGCTCTGAAAATATCATGTTCGGCAGACTACACCCTGAGTCGCTTGTTAACCCTGCGCCTCTACTATGACCGCCAACAGAATACTCCGTTAGTGTCCTCCAGCTCATATCCGGTAGTCAGTGCCGACTTTGGTTTCAGCATGAAATTCTCTCTCACGCGGTAAATATACTCGACTATTAAGAGCAATTCAAGGGAAAGTCCTATCTTTGTGAGATAAACAACAAGCAATATGAAACAAGCAAGAATTTACATGAAGCGTTGGTTAGGAATTAACGAACGCAGTAAACAACTCTCGACCGACACCTGGTATTTGAACTTTGCCAATCAACTACTATCTTTGATCGATGAATCCCCTTTATACAGTAAAAAGTTTGAAGCAGAGAAAGTAGATGCCGCCCTTTCATTGGCTGTTTATCTGCAAGATGCCATTGCCCAGTCCGGTGGTTGGAAAGAGTTTTCCAATGCCTATTACAGATTGTACAAGTCCTATCTTCCTTTCTATACGCTGACCGACGAGTATCTTCCCGACGAAATCAATGTAGAGGATATCTCATTCATTCAGTGGACGCTCCTCTCCCGCTATGCCATCTTCGAAGAGGACGAAATTATTATCCAGAATCCTCATGATTCTGACCTGATAGAATTCAGCCAAAAGGTATATGATGTGATGGATACCGCCTTTGAAGAAGCTCCCATCTGCGACGAGCCGTCTTCTCCCATTTGGGTGATGGGACTTGATTTATTGGAAATGCCATTAGTACCACTTCCCGAAATCACTCCCGGAATGACACTTAAAAAAGATGTGGAGAACTGCCTGTCATACAGCAAAGGAGAACCACTACTTTATTTTACCACCTACGATGAATTACGCCGTTTCTTTGTGGAAGAACTAAAATGGGAAGATAAAAATGAAAGTCTGTTACCGGAATTAAGAGATGAAAGAAACTTTGTGATCTATGCCAATGCCAAAGGTATGCTGATAGCCTCTAATGTTTCTTATTGCTTCTGCGATCCACGCAATCCGACTTATAATGCAGAAAAGGCAGCTGCCAAAGGATACAAATTATTCACTTATCCGGGTACCTGCCCCTTTGATCTCCTGAAGTATGGTATGGCAAAAGGGCTGCTTCCTGATATACAACTTCCCTTCCCTGGTGGAAAAGAAGTATTGCACGATAATTGGGACTTCATTGCACGATACTTCTTGTGTGAGTATTACGAAGGAGAGTGAAAATAAGTGATTAGTTGTTAGTGATAAATTGTAAGCATAACATTAATCACTTATCACTAACAACTAATCATTATTTCTACATTTCTATAATCTCTTCTTTGCACAGTGTCAACTTCTCTACCCCGTCTGCCGTCACTACCCATGAGTTTTCAATACCCAGGGGGCCGACACCCGGCAATACGATTTTGGGTTCGAGGGCAAATACCATACCCGGTTCTAATTCCTGCTTCATACGCGGAGCCAGTACAGGAGCTTCGTTGATTTCCAAGCCAATGCCATGACCGATAAATTTCGCCTTCTGTCCTACTCCCATAAAGTAATCGGCAAATCCGGCTTTCGTTACGATATCAATAGCTATATTATAGAGATCTTCGCAAACAGCACCCGGTTTTGCCTTTTCAATCACAGCTGCCTGTACATCCAGACATGTTTGATGCGCAGCATAAGCCTTCTCCGGTAACTTACCGATAGAGAATACTCGGCTCATATCACCCATGTATCCATAGAAGTTTCCACCCATATCAACCATAAAACTCTGACCGGGTTGCAACAGTGCACCATTTGCACCGATAGGTATAGACGGATCAAGTCCTTCACCACCTAAAGCAAAGTCATAAGGTGCAGGAGCAGTGGCATTATCTCCCGCCAGCAAGCTACCCATAAATATCTCCATACTCTGACCAAATGTACGGAAAATACCCAGACAACCCTCCAAACGCATCAGGCGTTCTATTTCAATAGACAACTGACGATCTGTCATTCCCGGTCGATACACAGAAGGAATCTGTTCATAAGCCTTCGTATGGGCAATACCCGAACGACGGAACATTTCAATTTCAATATTTGTCTTTACACTACGTGCCTTACGGATCAGAGGAGTACCATTCACAACAGTAGCTTCTGGGAAGCAAGCTGCCAGACGGGTATACTCCGTATAAGAAAGTTCGTCTCCCTCCAACATCAATTTCGCAGGTGAAGGTAGACCGCACTCTTTCAATAAATCGGGCAATTGTTCCGGCTTACGGATAGAATGTATATGTTCTCCTTCAATATTATTAGGACGTTTGATAAATAAGCGTGCCGGAGCATTCAATGGTAAATACAGATAGCCGCTGACAACGCGTCCGTACGTATAAATCAAGTTTACATTGCAAGTGATAAGAGCGGCATCAATCTCTTGTTGAGCCATCAAGACACGTATCTTATCGCGTCTTAACTTTAGTTCCGGTTGTAACATCTCTTTGTTATTTAATGATTTTCCGGGTGCAAAGGTAATAATTTTGGTATTAAGTACGAGGTATTAAGTATTAAGTTTGACTGATAGTTGCGCTGTAGAAGTGAATATACCTAATTGTTGGTATGCCTATAAAAAAAGTACTGCCCTACACCTTCACAGGCAGGACAGCACAAACCACAAATACAAATACAACTAAACAAAGTTTTCCTTTAAATAATTCCCTGACCCATCATTGCGTGAGCCACCTTCATGAAGCCTGCAATATTGGCTCCCTTCACGTAGTTGATGTAACCGTCAGGTTCTGTCCCATATTTTACGCATTGTGCATGAATGCCGTGCATAATAGCGTGCAGTTTCTCGTCCACTTCGGCAGCACACCAACTGAGATGCATTGCATTCTGTGACATTTCCAATCCGGAAGTAGCAACACCACCGGCATTGACTGCCTTACCCGGAGCATACATCACCTTATGTTCGATGAACAGGTCGATAGCTTCCGGCGTACAGCCCATATTAGATATTTCACCCACACACATCACTTTATTTTCAATCAACTGACGGGCATCATCACCATTCAGTTCATTTTGCGTAGCACAAGGCAATGCAATATCAGCTTTCACTTCCCATGGACGCTTGCCGGCAACAAATGTAGAACCGGGGAATTCGTCTGCATACGGAGCCACTATATCATTGCCCGATGCACGGAGTTCAAGCATATAATCTATCTTTTCGCCACTGATACCATTCGGATCATAGATGTATCCGTCCGGACCGGAGATAGTAACTACTTTTGCGCCCAACTCGGTTGCTTTGGTAGCGGCACCCCAAGCTACATTTCCGAAACCGGAAACAGCAACGGTCTTACCTTTGATATCAATACCTTTAGTTTCTAACATCTGGTTAACGAAGTACAATCCACCGAAACCTGTAGCTTCAGGACGAATCAGAGAACCACCGAATTCCAAACCCTTTCCGGTAAATGTGCCGGTAAATTCACGGGTTAACTTCTTATACATACCGAACATATAGCCCACTTCACGACCACCTACACCGATATCACCGGCTGGAACATCCATATCCGGACCAAGGTGACGCCATAATTCCAACATGAATGCCTGACAGAAGCGCATGATTTCACCATCGCTCTTACCGCGCGGAGAAAAGTCGGAACCACCTTTACCACCACCCATAGGCAGAGTAGTCAGTGCATTCTTAAACGTCTGTTCGAAGCCTAAGAATTTAAGGATAGAAAGATTTACGGAAGCATGGAAACGAATACCGCCTTTGTACGGGCCAATGGCATTGTTGAATTGCACACGATAACCAAGGTTGGTTTGTACATCACCTTTGTCGTCCACCCAAGTAACGCGGAACGTAAAGATACGGTCGGGTTCAACCAAGCGTTCTATGATTTTAGCTTTCTCGAACTCTGGATGCTGGTTATAGATATCTTCGATGGAAAGAAGTACTTCCTTTACGGCTTGAAGATATTCAGACTCGCCGGGATGCTTTGCCTCTAAAGAGGACATAATTCGTTCGATATTCATAATATTACGTTTTAAAGGTTTATTCCTTCGTGACTTTAAGGTTATTCGAGCAAATTGTCAACGAATAACACTGCAAATATAGGAAAACTTTTGGATTCACCTATACTTTTCAGTGATATTTTGATTAAATAATGATAAAACGTCAGATAAGTAAAAAAAAATTGAGAGTGGAGAGTTGAGAGTTACCATGCGGCATATAGTCGCAACACAGCGCAGCCACTCTCAACTCTCCACTCTCAACTTATTCAAACTTCATTCCCATATTATACATGATAAAGGCATAAGTGTCAGCCTGTTCTTCAAGAACCTTAGTCATAGGTTTGCCTGCACCATGTCCGGCTTTACTTTCGATGCGGATGATAGTGGGATTCGTACCGTCATTACATTCTTGCAGGGTAGCGGCAAACTTGAATGAGTGTGCGGGAACTACACGGTCATCATGATCGGCAGTAATCACCATGGTTGCAGGATATTTGGTACCGGGCTTCAGGTTGTGCAACGGAGAGTAGCCTTTCAGGTACTCGAACATTTCCTTGCTGTCCTCGCTCGTACCGTAATCGCTTGCCCAGTTCCAACCGATAGTGAACTTATGATAGCGGAGCATATCCATTACACCTACCTGCGGAATGGCTACGCGGAACAAATCGGGACGTTGTGTCATACAGGCACCTACCAGCAAACCACCATTAGAGCCACCTACGATAGCTATTTTATCTTTATTAGTATACTTATCATTAATAAGGTATTCGGCAGCTGCGATGAAATCGTCGAATACATTCTGTTTCTGCATCTTCGTACCGGCTATGTGCCAGTCTTCACCATACTCGCCACCACCACGCAGATTAACTTGTGCATAGATACCTCCATTTTCCAGGAACGGAATACGTGATGTAGAGAAACCCGGATTAAGGCTGATATTGAAACCACCGTAACCATAGAGATACACCGGATTCTTACCGTCTTTCTTAAGATCTTTCTTATAAGTCAGGAACATCGGTATCTTTGTGCCGTCCTTGCTGGGGTAGAATACCTGCTCCGTTATAAATTCATCGGAGTTGAAGTCAACCTTCGGAGCACGGAAGAGCTCATAGGTATTCGCATCCATATCATATTTATACGTAGCACCGGGGATGGTGAACGAAGTAAAACCGAAGAAACATTCTTTGTCATCCTTGTCGCCACTGAAACCTACGGAACCGAGCGAAGGCAACTTAATTTCCTGTATTTCCTTGCCGTCCAGGCCATATACATACGCATGATTGGCAGCATCTTTATCATACGTCAGGAATAACTTCTCACCTATCACACCGGCATCCGAAAGTACATTCTCACTTTCCGGAACCAGCTCCGTCCAGTCTTTCAAGGCGGGTTTATTGATGTCCGCCGTCATGAGGCGATATTTCGGCGCATTGTAGTTCGTAAACATATAGATTTTGTCACCGATCACCTCTATAGGAGCATAAGTGTAATCCATATCCGTAGCCATTGCAACGAACGGTGCATTCGGTTTACGCAGATCTTTCATATACAAGGCATTGCCACGTCCGTCGCCACTCTCATACAGGAACAGGATGGTTTCATCCTCATTCACACTGGCAGTATAGAAACGCTTGGGATATGCCTGATTCTGGTAAACCAGCTTATCCTGCGATTGCGGTGTACCCATCTTATGATAGTAAATCTTATGATTCTCGTTCACGTTAGAGAACTCCTTCCCTTTCACCGGAGCATCGTAAGCGCTGTAGTAAAATCCATCGCCCTGCCAGGTAGCTCCTGTAAACTTTGCCCATTCAATATGATCGTCCAACAACTTGCCGGTTTCGGTATCCATTACATAGATTTCCTGCCAGTCTGAACCACTACGCGCAATGGTATAGCCGGTATATTTTCCATTATTCGAGAAATAAATGCCTGTCAAAGCTACCGTACCATCATCCGAGAGTTTATTAGGATCAAGAAATACACGTGGTTCACCGTCCAAGCTATCCTGTACATACAGTACACTCTGGTTCTGTAAACCGTCATTCTTATAGAAGTAATACTTGCCGTGTTTCTTGAACGGTGTACCAATCTTTTCATAATTAGCCACATCCGTCAGTCGCTTCAGCAGAGCATCGCGGAAAGGTATCTTAGACAAATAGTCGTTCGTTACTTTGTTCTGAGCTTCCACCCATGCAGCAGTTGCAGCGGAAGTGTCATTCTCCAACCAACGATACGGGTCGGGTACTTCTGTTCCAAAATAGACATCTACAGTATCCACCTTCGCGGTTTCAGGATACGTAAGTTTCTGTTGTTGTTGTTGTGCACATGACATCATGATGATACCGGTTGCAAATAAAGTTACTTTTTTCATATTATACATATATAAGAGTATGATTGTTCTCCCTTTCTAAAAGTGACTGCAAAAAATGTTTTATTAAGTTTAGGCGTTAAAATTACAAAAACGACTAATAGCAAACAAGGATTTCTCCCATAATAATACTTCAGTAAGAGTTTAAATATCATCAATAGAAGTCGAGAATCTATCATTTTCCTTCATTTTGATGGTTTTTAAAGGTTTTATGGCGGTTATCAAACCTTCTTTTGCCAAATTATGGCTAACCTTGCATCAGAAACAAAAGGTTATCATAATCATGAGAAAGAAATCATTCATATTACTCTTGTTGTTCATAAGCAATACTTCCCTATTCAGCCAAAATCCTCTGACGGAGGATGCCCTATTAGAGAAGCAAATCTATGAAACAGGACTGATCCATGCCCCGCTGCCTTTGAACACCTCCCGTTCTTTCGAAGAGAATGCTTTGAAGAAAGAGGTGTTATCCAGCCAGCCGCTTGCGGAAACTGAAGGAGCAGCCGGGTGGACTCATTCCGGAGCCGGAAAAATGTCTTTCTCAAAAGAGAAAACCATATCGGGCAAAGGGAGCATCCGTTTATCTTTTCCTACTTATACCGGAAAAAGAGCCGCTGGTTCTCCTTCCGATCCTGACTATGCAACTTATGGAAATAGCCGTATCACCTATCACGTCGATGGTAGGAACTGGGAAAAGTACAACAGAATCTACTTTTCCATCTATCCTGATTGCGACGGCGCACGCGTAGTCAATATGAACCTGACTTTTACAAACGACAGTTCCACACCCAAACAAGGTTATAATCTCCCCAGCGGTTCCCATCTCATCAATCTGGTAAATAAGCAATGGAACCATTGCTTTCTGGAAATAGACGAATATCAGCGGGATAAGGTAATATCCATCAGCTTCGACACCGCACTGAAAGGGAAAGACCGGACAACAGGAGACTCTGCCATTTATTATGTGGACGATATCCGGTTGCAGCAAATCAAAAATCCGGAAAAAGTGAGCGGATGGGAACCGGCGGAGCATACCATCATATATTCTACAACAGGCTATGCCATAAATAGCCCGAAAACAGCCCTCGTTCATGCCAATTCATGCAAACAGTGGAAACAATTCCAACTGATAAACTCCGTCAGCAAAAAAGTGGCATACGAAGGTGCGCTGAAACAGGAACAAACCACCATCGGAAAGTTCGGAGTCATGGACTTCACCGACTTCAACCAACCGGGAGACTACCAACTGAAAGTAGGTAAAAACATCACTCCTGCCTTTCGGATCGGTGAAAAGTTGTGGGATAATTCTCTCTGGAAAGTACTGAATTTCCTGTTTTGCCAGCGTTGCGGACATCCCGTTCCCGGCAAACATGCCGCTTGTCATACGGATCTATTCTCCCGGCATGACGGAAAAAGCATCGCCTATTCAGGCGGATGGCATGATGCAGGCGATTTGTCACAGCAGACGTTACAGACCGGAGATGTGACTTTCTCCCTAATGGAAGCATACAACCGGCTCAAAACCAGAAATACTCCGTTGGCAGCCCGTCTGCTGGAAGAAGCGGAATGGGGGATCGAGTTCATACTGAAAAACCGTTATGGAGACGGCTATCGTGCCAGCAGTATGGGACTGCTTATCTGGCAAGACGGCATCCTGAATACATTGGATGACATTCATTCCGTACGCGTTCAAAACATGGCATTCGACAATTTCCTGTACGCAGGATACGAAGCATACGCGGCAATGACCATAAATCGGGACCCGATGCTACAAGAGCATCTGCGAAAGGTAGCGGAGGAAGACTTTGCTTTTGCCACAGAAAAATTCGAAAGAGAGGGTTTCGACTTATTCAAACAGATGTACGAACATAGCTACAACACCTCCGAGAGCCAATATATGGCAACCATATCCTGGTCTGCCAGTATGCTCTACAAGCTCACGGGCAAGGCATATTATGCCGAAAAGGCTGCCGAAGCCATTCAATATGTACTTGCCTGCCAGCGTACGGAGCCTTTACAGGATCCGGAAAAAACCTGCGGATTCTTCTATCGGGATCAGTCTGGAAAATCCATCGTACACTATATCCATCAATCACGCGAACAAGTCTACATGCAGGCAATGGCGTTGCTTTGTGAAACACAGAAACAGCACCCTGATTATCAGAAGTGGGTGAACTCCATACAACTATACGGAAACTATCTGAAAGGTCTGATGAAATACACCCGGCCTTATGGAATGATTCCGAGTGGAGTATATCATGCGGAAGAGTACAGTGATTCAGCAAGTTTCTACGCGCTTCATCTCTTTCCGCCCGCCAATGCACGGCAGCTATACACGGAACAGGTGAAACGGGGAGTCAAACTCGACAAGGAACACTACCTGAAACGTTTCCCTGTATGGTTCAGTATCTTCAATGGAAACACAGCCATACATCTCTCCACCGGAAAATCCGCTGCCATTTGCGGCAACTTCCTTAAAGACGAAGAGTTGCTGAACATCGGTCGGGAACAGCTCTACTGGACAGTCGGAAAGAACCCATTCGGACAATCCCTGATATACGGCGAAGGGTACAATTATCCGCAGATGAACAGTTTTTCTTCCGGTGAGATGACAGGCGAAATGCCCGTAGGCATCCGCACCCTGGGCAATGATGACATCCCCTACTGGCCACAGACCAACAATGCCTGTTATAAAGAGGTCTGGGTGACATCGGCAGGAAAGTGGCTATCACTGATTGCCGAATACTAACAAAAGAAATTATTAATTACATAAAATCAAAAAAGCTATGAAAACTATTAAGTTTTATCTTGTCCTCCTATTTACAGCATGCACCCTTCTGGTAAACGCTCAAACTCCCGAAGGCTATCCTGCCAATTATGCCCGGGGCCCCCGCTTCAAGGCATTAGTCTACTATACGCAGCATGCAGAAGAAGCACATTATCAGTTCTCCCTGCAAGCCGTAGAGTTCTTCAAGAAACTGAACTACGGTGACGGTTTCGTTCTCGATCTCACAATGGATTTGTCTTCCTATACTTACGAAAAGCTAAAAGAGTATAGCGTAGTGGTGATGCTCGACGGCTACCCCAATACAAAAGCCGAACGGGATGCTTTTGAGAAGTATATGGAAAACGGTGGTGGCTGGGTAGGCTTCCATGTAGCCGCCTACAATGACAAGAACACCCAATGGCCCTGGTTCGTCAACTTCCTGGGCGGTGGAGTCTTCTATTGCAACAACTGGCCTCCCCAACCAGTCCTGGTTGAAGTGGACAACGAGAATCATCCAGTCACCAAGAACCTACCCGCCTCTTTTGTGGCACCTTCCAGCGAATGGTATCAGTGGAATCCCAGCCCGAGAGCCAATAAAGATGTGGAAGTTCTGCTGTCCCTCTCTCCCAAGAACTATCCCCTGGGCATCAAAGATGTAGTGAACTTCGGTGATTTCCCCATCGTATGGACCAATACCAAATACAGAATGATATATCTGAATATGGGACATGGCGATGAAGAATTCATTGACGCCACACAAAATCTTTTGTTTATCAATGCCTTCCGCTGGGTGGTAAGTACGGACAAGCAAGGAGATCCTTTCAAAAAATAACATAAAAAGAGATTAACAGTTTCAAGAGGTCAGATATCCTCTCAAGAAGAAGGTAAGTAAGATTATATATCTTTTGTGAGCATACAACACCCGCATGAACAGCATCATTAAAAATACCTAATTAATATTGGGAAAAAGGAGGAGCAATAGTTCCTCCTTTTTGTTTTTTCCTTCCCTCCTATCCGGAAAAGAGGAATATTCTGATTTATCCGGTTTTAACAAATGGATACCGGTAGGAAACAAATAAAACAGATTGCCTTATTTTTTGTCGTACATAATATATATTTCTATAAATTGATAATAAAACTATGGCGACTGTAAAAGTAAAATTCAGAAAATCATCGGTGGAGGGAAAAGCCGGTACAATCTATTACCAGCTATGCCACAAGCAAAGCAACAGGCAGATAACCACCCGAATGCGCATACTTCCACATTGGTGGGATGCAGAAAAAGAAACATTCATAGCTGAAGCGGACAACAATGGGTTGTCGGCCCGCTACCAACAGCAAATAGAGAAAGACTTGCTGTGCATCCGTCGGATTCTATGCGAATGGGACGGAGAAGGAAGAGACTACACTTTAGCGGATGTCATTGACCGCTTTCGTACTTTGAATGAAAACGGAGACACAGTGCTGTCTTGTTTGGCAACCCTGATCGATGAGCTTAAAAACGATGGCCGGTGGGGAAATGCCCGCAATCTCCAACGGGCATTGAACAGCTTCTCCGACTTCCTGGGAGGCTTAGACAGACCACTCAAGCAGGTAGACGAAAGACTTGTCATGGAGTATGAACAATGGCTCCGGACACGAAAAGTGAGCAAAAACAGCAGTTCTTTTTATATGCGGACTTTGCGCTCTGCATATAATAAAGTGATAAGCCGGAATCAAATGGAACAAACATTTCCTTTTCGAAATGTTTATACCGGTGTAGAACGTACCCGCAAACGTGCCGTACCCGAAGATATCATGGTTCGTTTACAAAAACTGGACCTGACACATTCTGCTCCGCTTGCCTTTTCTCGCGACATGTTTATTTTCAGTTATTGCACCCGTGGAATGGCTTTTGTAGACATTGCCTATCTGAAAAAGGAGGATGTAAGCGGAGGAATACTTAGTTATGTCCGCCATAAGACGGGACAACGCCTCACTGTTCGCATAGAGCCTCTTATTGAAGAGATTATCGAGCGCTACGAGCCATTTGTCCACAACAGTCCCTACCTTTTTCCAATTATTACATCTAATGATCCGGAAGAGGCTTTCCGACAATATCAGACGGCGCTGGGTTATCATAACCGGAAATTGAAGAAACTGGGGAAGTTGACAGGAGAAAATCTACATCTCTCCTCCTATACCGCAAGGCATAGCTGGGCGACGGTTGCACGCAAACACAACGTCCCGTTGTCCGTCATAAGTGCAGGTATGGGACACACTTCCGAGAAGACTACACTCATATACTTGGATTCTGTAGAAAATTCACTGATAGACAAGGCCAATGAAGAAATTTTAGAGACATTATGTCGTAACGTTTCTAAGTAAGAAACCTTAAAATTACGGCGCAAAGATATAACAAATAAAAGAATAAAACAACATAATGCTATAAATATTTGTTTATATTTTACTCTCAAAACAAGTATAGAATATTGATTTTTAACACAATAAGTAACTACTTATACAAAAAAGAAATGAATAGATATTTAAAACAGATGCTAATATAGAACTCGATAGATATATTCTAAAAAAATTATCCATACATCGTACCGAATCTACAAAACCTAAAAAAATAGGATAAAAAGATATTTTTTATCCTACAGGAATTCAACGCATTAAAACGTCGTGCCGTTTCTTACTTAGAAACGGTACAATTACAGGGTTACGGATACCTTCTCCTGGGTCAGGAGAAGTTCCGAGTTCCAAAAATCGACAGACAAAACGAAGAATTGGATTAACCTTGCTTGCTGCGCATCAGAGTTGCTTTAAAGATTAAAAACACTCCGATACGCAGGAATGGAAGGAACATCTTTTAGGTGAAATACGACAAATATGGAAGAGGCATCTTCAATTATGCATTGGTATGCATTCAAAGTCTTTTACAATAAGGTATTTGAGATAGAAGACTCGCTGAATAGAGACAAAATCGAGACCTATATTCCTTGTGAAAGAATTCTTGTGGAACGTGGCGGAGTGAAAAAGTACGTGCGAAAACCGATCATTTCCTCCCTGCTGTTCTTCTATTCCACAGAGAAACAAGCACTGGCGTTACAGCAGAAACTGACAGACCGAGTCCTCCTATATACCCGTCTTGTCAATTGGCAAAAACTGCCAATAGCTATTCCTGAACGGGAAATGAGAATTTTCATGCTTGTCACTTCCTCCGGCGAGAAAGGGCTGGACTATTTCGGCGACGTCCCCATGGAGTACAGCACCGGTGAACGGGTGCTTGTTACGGACGGTCCATTCAAGGGAGCAGAAGGCTGTATACACCGCATCAAAGGAAATCGTCGCCTGATAGTGGCAATACAAGGTGTGTGTGCGGTGGCAACTGCCTATATTCCCCAATGCTTTCTCAGGAAGATATAAATCAATACATTTAAACAAGCTCTCACCTAATCAAATCCTTCAGAAATGACAACCTGCTATTTTGAAACTTTGGCGGCATTCGCCGTCAGCTGCCTGCTCAGTGCAATGATTATTCCCAAGATATCGCTGATAGCTTTCAGGCGGCGACTCTTCGATCCGTTGGACGACCGAAAGTTGCATACGACGCACATTCCCCGTCTGGGGGGAATCGCTTTTTTTCCGTGTATCATTATGCCCATTTCGCTCGTCATTGCCTGCCATAATCTCTGTACAGACAGCAATTTACTCAGTTGGGAACAATCCACTTGTCTGCTCACCCTATTCAGCTGCCTCTTCATGCTCTATCTGATGGGAATGAGAGACGACCTGATAGGTATGCGCTACCGTGCCAAATTTATCATCCAGACACTTTGTGGCCTTCTATTGGTAGCCTCCGGTTTTTGTTTCGACAACCTCTACGGACTGTTTGGTATCTACGAATTGCCCCATTATGTGGGCATACCATTCACAGTCTTTATCATTGTCTATATCATGAACGCAATTAATCTTATAGACGGCATCGATGGCCTGGCTTCCGGATTGAGCATGATAGCCTTCTTCGCCTTCGGCTGCATGTTCGTTTGTCTGAACTGGTGGTTGTATGCCTTTATCTCCTTTGCGGCTTTGGGGGCACTGATACCATTCTTCTATTATAATATGTTCGGGCAGACCCGCCGCGGACGGAAAGTGTTCATGGGAGATACCGGCTCATTGACTATCGGTCTGTTGCTGGCTGTAATGGCCATCCATCTCAGTATGTCCGATCCCGTCAAGGAAGAACTCTTTCCCGGTGCTATTGTGACGGCTTTCTCCTTCCTGCTGGTGCCGATGCTGGACGTAGTTCGGGTAGTGCTTCACCGCCTGCGCAACCATCAACCTCCGTTTCTCCCCGACAAAAATCATATCCACCATAAATTCATCGCCCTGGGTATGTCTCAACATCAGGCACTCGGCTTCATCCTGAGTATCGCCTGGCTTTTTATTATTACCAATACACTCTTAGCCTCTTACCTGTCCGTCACCGTACTGTTCCTGCTGGACGTAGCGGTATGGACAGCGATGCACTTCTACATCACAGCAAAAATTACAAAAAAACACCCAAGAAATTAATACTTCATACCTTATACTTCATATTTCTATTTTATATTAAAATTAAAACATGAAAAATCATCTTTTATACTTGCTATTTTCGTTGGCGTTGCTCTCATCGTGCAACACATCGAAAGAGATAATCTATTTTCAGGACGTGGAGGTAAACAGCCCCGAAGCGGTGGCCCCACCCCAGGACATCACCGTTCAACCCAAGGATCAGATATCCATCGTAGTGTCGAGCAAGGACCCCGAACTGGCAGCTTTGTTCAACCTGACGCGCGTGCAGCAGAGGGTAGGTTCCACAGGACTGAACAACAGCAACAACAACGGAGAAATTTCCGGATATACGCTTGATGACAAAGGTGTCATCGACTTTCCCGTATTGGGAAACCTCACTGTGGCGGGCATGACCCGAAGCCAGATTGCCGCATTGGTAAAACAAAGACTGAAGGAGGAGAACCTGGTGAACGACCCGGTGGTCACCGTGGAGTTTATGAACCTCAGCTTCTCCGTCCTGGGTGAAGTGAAGACTCCCGGAAAATACAATATCTCGAAAGACTATATAACCTTGCTGGAAGCAATCAGCATGGCCGGTGACCTTACCATCTACGGCAAGCGGGATGCCATCTTCGTGATTCGTGAAGAAAAAGGAGAACGGGTGACGCACTGGGTGGATCTCCGCTCCTGCGCTCTATTCAAATCTCCCGTTTATTACCTGAAGCAGAACGACGTGGTATATGTGCAGCCCAACAAGGTACGTGCCGGACAATCCACACTGAACGAAAACAGCGTGAAAAGCGTAGGATTATGGATTAGCATCGGATCATTCCTCACCTCCTTGGGTGTATTGCTGTTTAAATAATTACTTATTATTATGGTTGAAAAGAAAACGCCTGTCGGCAAACCCGCCGATGACTTTATACGGATACAGGATCTATGGAGCATGTTCGTTCCCAAATGGTACTGGTTCGCCATCTCCCTGTTCATTACCCTGACTATAGCGGTGTTGTACCTGCTGAGTACTCCCCCTATTTACACCCGTACCGCTGCCATTCTCGTCAAAGACAACTCGAAAAGCAGCTCTTCTACCGGCGCTATGAGCGACTTTTCCGATTTGGGTATCTTCAAATCCAATACCAACATCAACAACGAGTTGCTGACATTAAAGTCGCCCACACTGATGACAGAGGTAGTCAACCGGTTGGGGTTGAACGAAACCTTTACCATCCGCAAAGGATTAAAGAACGTAGATTTGTACAAAGTATCTCCTGTCACCATTACATTCTGCGACAAAATAGAAGTGCCATTAAGTTTCACCATCAAGTTCTCTTCAAAAGAGGCGTTTGCCATCTCCGAACTTGAAATATCGGGAGAAGACATAGGCGAAACACTCTCCACCCAAATGGGCGACTCCATACAGACCTCTGCCGGGATCATGATCGTATCCCCTACACAAGAGTTTACCGACGCTTTTATAGGCACATCTATCCGGTACGTCCGGAGAAGCGTGCGCGCTGCCGTCGATACCTATTCAAATGCACTGGTCGCTGAACTGGGTAACGAAGATGCCACTATCATCAACCTCAGCATCAATGACACTTCCATCCGGAAAGCGGAAGACATCCTGAATACCCTGATCGAAGTCTATAATGAGAACTGGATTCGGGACAAAAACCAGATTGCCGTCAGCACTTCGCAGTTCATTAGCGACCGCCTGGGCGTGATAGAGAGCGAATTGGGGCATGTCGACGAAAATATCTCCAGCTACAAAAGCGAGCATTTGCTACCCGACGTACAGGCGGCATCCAGTCTCTACATGGCGCAGTCCGCTGAGAACAACAAAGAACTGTCAACGCTGAACAACCAGCTCTCCACCGCCCAATATATCCGCAGAGAATTGAATACAAAACAGTTGGACCAAACGTTGCCCGCCAATTCAGGTATTGTCAGCGCCAATATAGAAACGCAGATCAGTGAATATAACAATCTGGTGCTGGATCGCAACCGACTGATAGCCAACAGTAGCGAAAAAAATCCGTTGGTAAAGAACATGGCCAGTTCCCTACAGAGTATGCAGCGAACCATCATCCAGTCGGTTGATAATCTGATCGTTTCACTGAATACCCAAATACGTAGTCTCCGCCGTCAGGAAGAGGCTACCACCAACCGGCTGGCATCCAACCCGAACCAGGCAAAGTATTTGCTGTCGGTGGAACGCCAGCAGAAAGTAAAGGAAGAACTCTATCTCTATCTGCTACAAAAGCGTGAAGAAAACGAACTCTCACAAGCATTTACCGCCTACAACACCCGCCTGATTACCGCTCCGCGCGGCAGTATGTTTCCTACCGCTCCCCGCAAGATGAATATCCTGTTGGTGGCATTTGCCGTAGGATTACTGGTTCCGGCAGTAGGCATCTTCATGAAGGAGAACATGAATACCAAAGTGCGAGGTCGGAAGGACCTGGAAAATCTGAGCATCCCATTCATAGGCGAGATTCCCCAATACTCCGGCACAAAGAAAAAATGGTGGGAATTCAAGCACCGGAAGCGGCAGGACATGAAAACCATAGTGGTGAATGAGGGCAACCGCAACATCATCAACGAGGCATTCCGTGTGTTACGTTCCAACATGGATTTCATGGCAAGCAAGGACAACAACCAACATGTTTTCGTATTGACCTCATTCAATCCCGGCAGTGGAAAAAGTTTCCTGGCCATGAACATCGCCATAAGCTTCGCCATCAAAAAGAAGAAAATCCTGGTCATTGACGGAGACCTCCGGCACAGAACCGTCTCTTCTTATGTCGATGCTCCGAACAAGGGATTAAGCGACTACCTGAACAATCAGATTGAAAACTGGAAGGAAATCATAGTTTCCTACAAGGGATACACGAACCTGCACATCCTGCCCATCGGAACAATACCTCCCAATCCAACGGAACTACTGGAAGACAGCAAGTTGGCTATGCTGATAGAGGCATTAAGACCGGAATATGATTATATCTTCATAGACTGTCCTCCTGTTGACATCGTAGCCGACACACAAATTATTGAAAAATTGGCGGACCGCACCATTTTCGTAGTCCGCTCCGGCTTGCTGGACCGGTCCATGCTTTCCGAACTGGAAAATATGTATACCGGAAAACGATTTAAAAACCTCTCCATGATACTGAACGGAACGGAAAGTACCGGAGGACGTTACGGCTATCGCTACGGATACCATTACGGTTATGCTTCCTATTATGGCAGTAAAGATAAATAAAACTCATGTGGCCATTTTCTAAATCCCAGCCCGTCACGGCAAGCGGCATCCTCTGCGAAATAACCGACTACCACTCCCACATATTGCCCGGGGTGGACGATGGCGTGAAGACAATGAACGAGTCACTTCAGATTCTTGCGGAGATGAAACACCAAGGAGTCCGCAAAGTGTGGTTTACTCCCCATATCATGGAGGATATACCCAATACCAACGCCGGGCTGAGAGAACGATTTCAAGAATTGAAAGAGAAATTCCGGAAGCCGGAAGATGCCTATTGCGGTACGGTGGAACTGAATCTGGCCGCTGAATACATGATGGACAACCTCTTCGCGGAGCGTCTGGAGGCCGACGATCTGCTTCCGATCTACGAAGGCGGTTACCGGTATCTGCTGGTTGAAACCAGCGGTTTCACTCCGCCCATGAACCTGCTGCCCGTCCTGAAACGCATTCAGACGAAGGGCTACCGGCCTTTACTGGCACACCCCGAACGTTATCTATATATGGGCACGTCCTACTACTGTATGTTGAAGCAAGAACAGGTTGCTTTCCAGTTGAACCTTCCGTCACTGACGGGAGCATACGGCACATATATACAAAAAAAGGCCGTATCCCTGCTGAAAGCAGGGATGTACGACCTGACAGGAACCGATATGCATTCTTCAAAACATTTCAAAGAATGGCTCGGAACACGGATTGGCAGTCGAGACAGGGACATGCTTTGGGCACACTTCCCGGCATGTCGCGATGGCCTCTGAGCTGCGCCTTCGGGAAGAGTTTCAGCAACTTTGTCAGAAGTTGTTCCAAGTTTTCGAACTGCTCCGGGGTAAGCGTGTCAGCGGGATGTCCTTCCGAGTCCAGTCCGCCTTCATAGCATACACCGATGGAGCACCGGTTGAAAGGACGGCAGTGGGCACCCACTTCGAGCAGTCGGCGATGCTGACTGACGGTGCCATCGCGACGGACGTAAAAGTGATAACCGATAGTACGGAAGCCACGGGCACGATGGTCGCGCAAAAGTTGTTCTACGGTGTAGTCGCTGTTACAGCGTGTGGCGGAACAGTGCAGAATGATATAGCATACGGAGTCGGTGGAGTCCATCATCAATCCGCTTTCCACCCGGACGAGGAGTTCGCGCTCATTAAGCACTTCCTCCTCGCCCACAATCATGGGAAATGTTTCCTGTATCATGGCAACAGACATTCGATGGCGGTTGAACAACTGGTTATTCCCAGTGCCGTAAGAGCCGCAATGGCTGCCTGGATAATGGCATTGAGCAGGGACACCCAGGTGATTTTATTCTTTTTTGCAGAGTCGGTCATGAGATTTATTATTTATAATTTATGATCTATAATCTATAAGCTGCGCAATGTGCGCTTGCGAAACCTCATACGCTTCGCCCACGCACCGCGCAGCCTTTAATTGTTAATTATTAATTTTGAATAATTCTATCCCAAAGGATTTTCGTCCAGTCCGCCTCCGCCGGGATTGTCGGTTCCGCCTTCATCATCCACATTGCCCGGGTCGGACGAAGTCACCTGTTTGATGACTTTTCCGTCCTTGTCGTAACAAGTGATGTTGATGGAGGTATCCTTCAGTTCCTGCTTGATGGTGGTACTGGGAGTGAAAATGACCTTGCGAGTGGTGATGAGTCCCGTACCTACATCTTCCACTTTGGAGACAGCTGCGGCTTGCAGGCCGAAGCGCATGGTACCCACTCCGGGCAGGGCAACGGAATGTCCCTCGGTGGTCCATGCCTTGACAACCTCACCAATGGCTTCCCAAGCGGCCTGAAGGCTTCCCTTCGGGATTCCCGAGCGGATGGAGGCTTCGGATATGACTTTTTCCTGCTTCAGCGTGCTGTAGATTTCTGCCTGCATGATGAAACGATACTCCCCTTTCGAGGGACCTACCGACAGTTTGGTCTGACGGGCTTTTACTTTGATTCCCATAAGTTTAATAATTTAGTTAATCAGTTGGCGAAATTTATTTTATTCCGTTCTGTAGGGTTATGAATTAATTCACCACAGATTACACAGATTGACACAGATTCTATTTTACTGATTATTAGATTAATAAATCTGTGTGAATCTGTGTAATCTGTGGTGAGTCTTATTCATTCCTACATCAGAAAGAATAAATCCCGTCAACTGATTCGGTTAATAATCTGTGGCAAAGATAGGACGGACCGGAAACCGACTTATGGGTTTCGATGGGTTCCGATGGGTTTCGCCTTACGGGTCGCCCAAATGGCGGACAATCAGCGACACTTGCCGGGATGTGAGCAACTTCTGCGAACGATGATAACCGACGGTTTCCAGTTCCATCATCAGCGGAGGACAATCATAAATCCAGCGCATCAGGCGGTTGGTGGCCACAGCGGATGTTGAATCCGGAAAGTAAAGTAGAGCCAGTTCGCTCTTCTTCATGGAGATGGGATGGAAGGACATGGTGGGAGAAATTAAAAATTAAAGAATTAAAGGCGTTCCGGATATGGGAGTTTTTTCTTCCTAACTGGGAAAATATTTTTTCCTAACTGGAGAATTTTTTTTTCCCAGTTGGAGAAAAAAAAAGCGGAATCTTGCAAACTTGCATTTCTTGCAGCCCCCTCACACCCACACACGTACATACACGTGCGTGAAGCGAATGGGATCCTTTTTCCGAACGACGTTTCATTTGAACCTGTATTCTCCACGCCCGCTTTTCACCAGCTGCCCTTTGTTCAGCATTCGCTTCAACAGCGAGTCGAGCGTGTTGGCAGGTATTCCATACCGTTCACCCGCTTGAAGGGCCTGGCTACGGGTGAAGTTGAGAGGCAACAAATCCAGGAATGCCTCCTGCGACGTTTTCTGTTGCATGGAGTCGCCCGCCGGAAGGAACGACAGGATATGACACGAATGCAGGTACAGAGGTTCCGTGAGTGACAACACGGCATGAAAGTCATCGCTGCTGACGGTGAGATCGAACTGAGGTACTACGCCATCCTGCACGTTCTCATGCGGAATGTGGGGTGAAGGTAACAAGCCCGGGCATGATTTCAGCGCTTTTACAAGGTCGTCCGCCGGCTTTTCCGCAGCAGTACGGCCGATACCGTCCGTTACCATTAACAAGGCTTCGAGCGAGCGCATCAATGCCACGATGCCAATGATACGGCAGATGTTGATGGCGATACGTGCCACCGCACTTTTCATAGGATCGCCATGAGCCGCACCCGCACGACCGAATATGCGTGAAAAGTGAACGTTGAATTCCTCTTTCTGCTCTTCGGTCAGTTTCAGGTTGATGCCGCTTACGACAGCCGCCAAGGCATCGAGCAGGCATTTCCAACGTTCTCCCCAAAGGGTGAACATACGGTCGTAGTCGATACCGGATTCGCAGAACTGGTCCACCCATTCACGAATGGGAGGCATGCAGTAAAACAACTGGCGCGAGAACAGGCCGTTCTCCGCCGAGGGAATGAGCGGTTTCACTTGGGCAGGCGTACCGCTAAGCAATACGCTAAGATAGGATATTTTACACTCCCGGTATTCGTGGTTGGTGCGGCGGTTGTAAGCCAGGCGTTCGTGGTCGAAACTCTTTCTCAGGGTATCGCTCCAGTGTCCGTAGTCGGTACCGATGGCAGTGCTCACGGTGTCCGCTTCGGTTTCGCATATCAGTCCGGCACCGTTGGCATCCATCAGGTTCTCCAGCATGCCGGCTCCGGAGTTGTCACCCGCAATAAGGAACATCTTCATGCAAGGCTGTTCGGGTTCGGGCTTGCTTGCCTTCTCCTTGCCCAGCATGTCCCATTGCGCTTTATCAAGGCGATAGGCTTTCATCTTTTCGCTGTACGATTCCATCAGCGCGTCGTGCAGGGGTTCAGCCAGCCGGCGCACCCAGGTCAGCGCTCCTTTGCCGGAAGCGGGCGGAGCGATGACAAAGGTTTGCAGGCACGGAAATTTGATCTTGCGGCCATAGACAAAGCTCAACAGCCGGTTGAGGGTGGCTCCGAATACGGTCAGTGCTCCCAGCAGCAGGATGTCCCTTTGGGCGGGCGATTCGCCGCAGTCCACCACTTGTTGCAGGAAGAGCGGCCACCGGTATTCCGGGAAACAGGGCAGCGAGACGGAGGTTTCCGCATCGTTTTCTCGCACGTACGTGTGTGTGGGTGTGAGGAGGGGCTGCAAGTTTTGCAAGTTTGCAAGTTTCTTGTCGAAACGCACGCCTGCCAGCTGGGCCAGATGGAACACTGTTCCTAAGGAATTACCCCCTCGCCCACTCTGCAAGGCGTGGTTGTAGAGTTTGTCAGCGTCGACCTGCCGATACTTCGCAGACAGACTGCAAAGCCGGTGAAAAAAACTGCGTCCTGCCTCGCCGCAACTGTTGGCAATGGCGAAGGCAAGTGGCATATATTCCTGATACGTAGGTGCAAGGTTGGCTCCGGCCTGTTCTGCGGCAATAGTCAACTGTTCGATAATGTCAAGTTCGTTCACGATGATAAGATTTTTGATTTTAATTTCTAATTATTAATTTTTAATTTGCATTCCGCATCGTATGCCAGGAAGCAGGCTCTCGACATATCGGCATTGGCAGTATCGGCCTTTAGTCCGTGACGCCATTCCAGATAGTCCCAGGCAGTGTGTAGAGCATTGTCGAACGAGTGTTCCAGTGTATCCGTGAGATTCAGCCGGTAGGGCACGAAGAGTTTCACTCCTTTGGCACCGGGACTTACGAAGGCAAGGTCGGGTTGTAGCACTTCGTCGGCAAAAAGTCGGTCGCGCCACATCATGGCCTCTTCGACAGAGGCAAGATGGTCGATGTCTATCACAAAGTCTCCGGACGGCACCATGATACACTGCTCCCGACAGTACGAAAAGATTCCGGCAGGCGTGACGTAGGGCAGCAAAGTCTGCTTTTTTCCACGGAATGCTTTATCGTTTTCCGTATCGGCCCTTACTCTTTGTGTCAGCTCCTTCAGATGGGAATCAGAGGAGATATAGGCATGAAGCCCCGCTACGCTACACACTCCGGAAGGCACTTTGTTGGTGATGGGAGCGTTGAAAAAAGACATGATAGATTCTTTCATGAAATTGATTCTGATTTAATTAAAACTATATTTTATATTTAACAGATTTATATCAACAAAGATACAGGATATAATTCATCCTATACACTGCATTAAAAGCCATTTACTAAGCATTTATAATCATTGAGTGCTTATTGATTTATCATTAAAATAATTAAATAGAATGGAGAGAGAAAATATAAATATGAACGACAAACCGGAAATAGAGATAAAGATATTCGGCGGTACGAACATGATAGCCCCGGCAGGCGCTACCGCCGTTCAGAATTTTTACGGCGATCAGTTTGCCGAGGTCGCCATCCGTCCCGAAGAAACCGAGGGCATTGAAAGTCTGAACGATGCCGAGTGCCTTCTCTTCACCTACGTGCCCGACGTGAAAAAAGTGCATGAGTACACCCGACTTCTGGGCGAATGCGCCACCGCCCACGATCTGGCGGGTGTAGTGAGCATCATGCTCAGCGAACCCCGCGTGGGCAAGGACACGGTGGTGAAAGGCACCTTCATCGAGGTTCTTCTTCCTTTCGCTTCCCGACTGACATCGGGGGCAAAGGTGGACAATGTGAGACAACAGATTAATAATATGCTGATGAGGCAAGGGAGAGGAGGAAAATAAAGGAAAACTTTGTTTGGAGAAAACGGGCGGATTTTGTTACTTTGCCAATAAACCATACGTGAAGGAGAAAACAGATATGATGCAGCGACGACTTTATCAGCGGGCAACTTGTATATAAACGATTTTCACCGGCTGAACAGCATGGCTGCTCAGCGATATGGTCATATACGCCTAAAAAATGTGAATCGTAGTATATCTACAAAAATAAGCGGTATATTTGCTGTGTTATATATCTAAAAATCCGTAGTCATGAAATTGAACGAATACCGCTTAAATTCTTTGGAAGAGCCTTCAGATGAATTGTTGCGTCAACTGATGGAGCAAGTAGCCATTTCCTTTCGCGAGTCTTCGCACAGGGTGGAGAACGAAAAGAGACGCAGGCTACGCGAAGTGGCCGAAGAGATAAAGAAACGGAGGAAATCGCAACAACCTGTATCGAAACTATGACAGAAAAGAAACCCACTTTATGCATTGTAGCGGGGCCTAACGGTTCCGGAAAAACTTCTACTACAATTCAATTGTTGCATTATGAGTGGGGAGATAATAGCTTGTATATTAACCCCGATAATATTGCTCAAGAAAAATTTGGAGACTGGAATTCTGCGGATGCCGTTTTAAAAGCCGCAGAATACGCTACGAAACTGAGATATAAATGTTTGCATGAAAAAAGCGATTTTGTGTTTGAAACCGTTTTCTCTTCCGAAGAGAAGCTTGAGTTTGTAAAAAAGGCAAAGGAAGCGGGCTTCTTTATCCGTTTATTTTTTGTCTGTACGTCTGACCCTGCAATAAACGTAAACCGTATCACTCAACGCTACTTGGATGGTGGTCATGAAGTCCCGATTTCAAAAGTTATATCTCGATATTATAAATCGTTATCTAATGCAGGTTTAGCTATTTCTATGGTAGACCGGGCTTATGTATATGACAATTCCATAGAAAACCAAATGCCACAACTTCTGTTCCGTACCATAAGCGGAAAAATGTTCAAACAATATTCGAATACGATTCCTGAATGGGCAAGAATGCTTGTTCAGGAGTAGCCCGTCCCGGTGGATAATGTCATCCGCCAGTCATGAGCATCAGGATTTTCAATCCGAAAGTTTCTACACCCTATTATATCTTTAAAATAAAACCTTTCATCTTTTAAAAACAGTGTTTATACTAAAGACAAACGTAGAGGGTTTGGCCATCATTAAGCCACGCCTTTTCAAAGACGCACGCGGTTACTTCTTCGAGTCTTTCTCCCAACAGGAATTTGAGGAAAAAGTGCGCAAGGTGAATTTCGTACAGGATAATGAGAGTATGTCATCGTATGGAGTAATGCGCGGACTCCATTTTCAATTACCTCCTTTTACACAAAGTAAACTGGTCCGTTGCGTCAAAGGCAGCGTACTTGATGTGGCGGTAGATATTCGTAAAGGATCGCCCACATACGGTGAGCATGTGGCTGTAGAATTGTCAGAGAATAATCATTTGCAATTCTTCATTCCCAAAGGTTTTGCCCATGGTTTTGCTGTACTGAGTGATGTAGCTGTATTTCAATACAAATGTGACAACTATTATGCTCCACAAGCCGATGGTGGAATCAATATCTTGGATGAAGGCATAGGAATAGACTGGAAAATACCGACTGATAAAGCGATACTGAGTGAGAAAGATACGAAGCATCCGTTGCTGAGGGATTTTGAGAGTCCGTTTGAGTATAAAATTAATCTTTATCCCGAATTTGAATAATCACGAATATGCTTGCTATAGGAACTAACAATCAGTTAGATAATGAAATACACATCATTATTACAGATAGAAAACCATTTTTGATTTCAGACATAGAACTTATCAAATAATATCCCCAAAATGTCAATCATAAAAGAAGGAAGGACATCTAATATAGAATGTTTGCGATGTATAGCTATGCTATTTATTGTATTAAATCATTGCATACTACACATTGTCACAAAACGATTGTCATTAGACACAGAACCAATATTTTTTTGTTTAATGAATTTTGTCTACCAAGTGGTATACAATGGAGTAAATCTTTTTGTATTGATATCCGGATATTTTCTCGTAAAGACAACAAGAAATACTACAAATTGGGAAAAAGTTACAAAGCTATGGTTAAGCGTGTTCTTTTATTCCGCAATTATATATGCATTCTCTATTGGAATTCACAGGAAACCATTGAATTTCCAAGAATTAATTCATATTTTAATGCCTATAAGATATGACTCATATTGGTTTATCACTCAGTATCTTGGTCTCTATATAATGTCTCCATTTTTAGCAAAATGGGCACGTTCAATGTCAAAACAAGAATATAAAATAATGCTTGTCTCATTTTTTATCATAACATCCATCCTACAACTACAAGGATTAAAAGGTGGGTTCAGTCTTATTTGGTTTTTATTTATATTCATGTTTGCTGGCTATATACAATTATGGGAGAGCGAAAGTTTCACTATAAAAAGGTGGAATACATATGCTGGTATAATTTTTATATTTATTTCAGCCTTACTATTTCTGATTAGCTTCCCTATTAATGGCAAGACTTTAAACATTGTTAGTTATTGGGGCTTCTACAATGGTCCATTATTGTTTATCGCTTCAGTTTCTCTCTTCTTGTTTTTCAAAAAAATAAAAGAATCCAAACTTGTTGTAGTTGTTTCAAAATTATCACCCTATATGTTTGGAGTCTATTTAGTTCATGAAAATCCTATTGTGAAAGAACATTTATGGAGTTATTTAAATGGATTATTTACAGAAATTAGAATTTCGAATTTGTTTCTTATAGCAATAATCATCCTATTTTCAAGTGCATTCATAGAATATTTAAGGCAATTAATATTCAGAACATTAAAGATAGACAGTTTATTTTATAATGCTATAAAAAACACGTTTTCACTTATCACAACAATCCTAAAAAAACAATTTCATAAATGTCTGATTCACTAAAAGAAAAAACGATAAAAGGAGTTGTATGGAGCGGATTGGAACGATTCTCTACAGCTGGTGTAAATTTTATAATCGGCCTAATTATAGCTCGTATATTATCACCTGATGAATATGGAATCATAGCAATGTTAGCTATATTCATGGCTATATCACAATCGATAATAGATTCTGGATTCTCAAATGCACTAATTAGAAAAAATGATAGAAAAGAAATTGATTTTTCAACAACCTTGTATTTTAATGTTGTAATCAGTACTTTAATATATGGGATTTTATATTTGATATCTCCTTTCATTGCTAGTTTTTATGGGATACAAGAATTGGAAAGCATTATAAAAGTTGTAGGTACCACCCTTATATGGGGAGCATTGTCTATCGTTCAACAATCTATTTTAACTATAAATGTTGATTTCAAGACGCAAATGATAGTGTCTTTGTTTGCAGCAATATTATCAGGAATAATCGGTATAATAATGGCCATGAGTGGTTATGGTGTTTGGGCATTGGTCGGACAGATGGTTACAGTCTCTATCTTTCGTACAATTGCACTATGGCTCGTTGCCAAATGGCGGCCAATAACCGGTTTTTCAAAAGAAAGCTTTAAGAATCTATTTGGTTATGGTTCAAAAATATTAATGGCTGGAATTCTTGAAACAATATATAGAAATTTATACAGTATAATAATAGGCAAATATTATCAAGCAAATGCTCTTGGATTATATCACAGAGGCGAGCAGTTCGCATCTTATGCGGCAAGTAATATTACTGGTGTCATACAAAGGGTTACTTTCCCTGTTATGAGCAGTCTTCAAGACGATACAGAAATGCTTAACAAGGCATTTATAAAAACATTACGTACAACTTGTTTTTTCGTCTTTCCAATTATGACCTATCTATTTATGGTTTCGGAACCATTGGTAAAATTGATTCTAACAGATAAATGGATTGGGTGCGTACCTATTATTCAAATTCTTTGCATTTCATACATGTGGTATCCTGTTCATATTTTGAACCTAAATATATTACAAGTGTCTGGCCGTTCCGATTTGTTTTTCAAAATAGAAGTTATTAAGAAAATTATAGGTTTGGCAATCCTATTCGGTTCTCTACCTTTCGGTATAATCATTATGTGTTGGGGACGAGTATTGTATTGTGGTCTAGAGCTGTTCATTAATATGTATTACACAAATCATATAGTGAAAACGTCTTGTATTCAACAATTAAGACATACCATTCCTTTTCTTTTATATTGCATTGTTATTACAATTGCAGCTGCATTATTTCAACCATACATATCAAGTGACATATTAAAGCTATTTATAAATTTTATTTTCATTGTTTTAGTTTGGTTACTTGTCGTGCAGAGAATTGAAAATTTATACATAAGAGATTTTTTATTAATACTAAATAGAAAATAACATATGCGCGTACTTTGGTTTTCTGTTACCCCTTCTCTCTTTAACCCTCACACTAATAGACATAATGGCGGAGGTTGGATTGCATCATTGGAGCAGATTATTCGAACTGAGCAAAGTATCCAATTGGGAGTTGCCTTCGAATTTCCTGACAACCACTTTTGTCGTGATAAAGACGGTGTGGTATATTATCCGGTACAATGTAAAAAAAGGTCATGGATAAAAAAATGGTTGAACAATTCTAATGAGGAGAAAAAAACGAAATACTATCTTAAAATAATCGAAGATTTCAAACCCGATTTGATTCAAATCTTTGGTAGTGAGAACGATTTTGGAGTCATTTGTCAGTATACACAGATTCCGGTTGTTATTCACATGCAAGGATGTATTCCACCTTATCATAATGCTCTATTCCCGGTCAGGATGAACTCTTTTGATTTTGTTTTCCATAGAGGATTGAGTTTGCAACGTCGCATAATAGGAATACGATCCCAACATGCTTTCCACAAAAGGGCTGAAAAGGAAATAAAGATTGTTCAAAGTTGCCATTATTTTATGGGACGGACTGAATGGGATAAGAGTCTTATCAATCTCTTTAATCCAAGCGCTACTTATTTTCATTGTGAAGAGGTACTTCGAGACTCTTTTATGAATAATAATAAGCAGTGGAAAGTAGAAGTATCGGATAAAATAAAAATTGTGAGCGTGATTTCCAATCCTTGGTACAAAGGAGTTGATCTGATTTTGAAAACAGCTCAATTATTAAAACGCTTTACAGGTTTAGACTTTAAATGGCAGGTCTATGGAGTGCAGAATATTCGTTTCTATGAACATAAATATAAGATAAAAGCTGTGGATGTAAATGTAAAGATTATGGGAACCGCCTCAAAAGAAGAACTAGTGGATACTCTATGCAGCGCTACATGTTACGTGCATCCCAGCTATATTGACAACAGTCCAAACAGCCTGTGTGAAGCTCAAGTACTCGGAGTTCCGGTTTTAGCAACGTATGTAGGTGGCATTTCTTCTTTAGTAAAAAATGGGGAAACAGGTATTTTGTTTCCAGCCAATGCTCCTTACACATTAGCAGCACTAATTAAACGCATCAGTGCCGATAAAGAATTAGCTCTACAATTGAGTTATAAAGCCCGGCAGCAAGCTATTGAGAGGCATAATCCTAATGCAATACGAACAAGGTTACTGGAAATTTACAAGCAGATTCTTGATCAAAAATAGTTTATGGTAAAGTTTATTCTATTCGTTGGAAGTTGGGTCGGTACCCTCTCTCTGCTCTTTCCTATTAGATGGTCGTTTGCCTGGTATCTATTTAGGCGCGCAGTGGTATCACGTCGTTTCAGAAATCACTTCCAAAAATTTGGCAGTAGCTCATTATTGGCTCCTGGGGTAAATCTGCTTTCCGCACAGCATATCAGTATAGGAGATCATAGCTCCATTATGCGCCATTGTGTATTAGAAACCTGTCCTAATGCCGGTTTAAATCCACAGTTGAAAATAGGGGACAATGTTTCGCTGGGTGAGTATTCACATATCACTTGTGCTCGGAAAGTGATAATAGGTAATGGAGTTCTGACTGGACGATTCGTCTTGATAACCGACAATAGTCATGGAAGTTCTCTAACAGAAGAGATTGCTATACCTCCCTTAGTACGTCCGGTTCATAGCAAGGGGGCAATTATTATTGGTGATAAGGTATGGATAGGCGATAAGGCTACCATACTGCCCAATGTAACTATCGGAGAAGGTGCCATTGTGGCTGCCAATGCCGTAGTAACAAAGGACGTGCCGGCATATGCCGTAGTGGCAGGTTGTCCGGCCAAAGTAGTAAAAATGATAAAATAGTTAGAAAAATGAAAGACATAAAAGTGATTCCGGTGTATCTCCCACAATTTCATACTATTCCAGAGAATGACGAATGGTGGGGAAAAGGATTTACCGAGTGGGTGAACGTAAAAGGAGCAAAGCCTTTGTTTGAAGGACATAAGCAGCCACGCATTCCTCTCAACAAAAATTACTACAATCTAAGTAATGTAGAAACTTTAAAATGGCAATGCAGGATAGCCAAAGAGTATGGTATCTATGGTTTCTGTATGTATCATTATTGGTTTAATGGAAAGGTTCTTTTACACAAACCAATGGAAATACTATTAGCCCATCCAGAAATAGACATTAATTATTGTATATCTTGGGCAAATGGAGAATGGCGCGATACATGGAAATGTAAAGATGTGAAATCTACCAAAGTATTGATTTATGATGATTATAATAATGAGAAACTTTGGGTAGATCATTTTAATTACATGCTCCCTTTTTTTAAAGACAATCGTTACATGAAAGAGAATAATAAACCCATATTGGCTATATACGCCCCCCATATCATTATGAAATTAAATAAAATGTTGGATTTGTGGACGCAGATGGCTAAAAAAGAGGGATTTGGAGGCATCACGTATATCTATCAAAGTGCTGCTTCTTCATTTGATATGTCTTGGGACAAATCTCGTTTTGAGTATGGGGTCGAAATGAACCCCGGCTATGTAAATGGCATCTCGAACAGGAATACACAACAGATTTCAAGATTAATGAAATATAGTCGTGAAATCAAGCGGATATTGCATATCAATAGGAGCTTGTTGGCAACTAAAAATAGTTCAGAAATAAAACAAAATGACTATGATGAAGTATGGCAGAAAATACTACAACTACGTCCTATCGGAACTACTAAAATGATTCCTTGTGCTTTTACAGATTGGGATAATTCTCCGCGTTTTGGAATAAACGGTTCCTGTTATACAGGAGTTACTCCACAAAAATTCAAGCACTATTTTGCATTATTGGTAGAGAATGCAAAGAAGTATTATAAATCAGATAAAATTTTCGTTTTTGCTTGGAATGAATGGGCAGAAGGTGGATATATGGAGCCAGATGAATTATATGGTACTGGTTTCTTGGAAGCTATTAAAGAAGTTTTGGATGAACAAAATTAGTAATGATGAAGCAGATTATAATCAAACGCTTTAAAGATTTATTTTTCAAGGCCAAACATTACAGCATAGCATTTGCTCTATATGATTTTATTTGGTGGATGTGTTTTTACTTGCGACCACCTTTCGCTTATAAATTATCCTCTTTTGTCATACGTAAAAAGACAGCATGGTTAGATAGGTATATAAGTCTACGTTATTCTGATATTATAGAGAGTTATCGGACTAAGAATTTAGATCAAGCACCTGTCGAGAATTATAAAATCTGGGTATTTTGGGGACAGGGTGAAGAAAATATGCCTCCCTTGATACGTGCCTGTCACCGACAACTTACACATTTCAATCACAATGTGACATTAGTGACCAATCAGAATGTGGATAATTATATTTCGTTATCACCGGTTATCATGGATAAGGTTCTGTCCGGACATATTACGTGGGCACATTACAGTGACATCGTGCGCAATACCTTATTGGCGCAATATGGAGGATTATGGTTGGATGCCACCGTTTGGGTCTCTGGTAAAATCCCGTTTGAGAAATTGTCGCAATTATCTCTCTTTTCTTCAAACGGCAAGGTGCCGATAACAAACCATTCCATTCGTTTTTGGACTTCATTCGAATATAATTGGAGTAGCTGGTGCCTATTCGCTAATGCCAAAAAGTATAAGCTGTTTGAGTTTGTAAGCGAAATGTTGCAAGCTATTGCTATCAACGAAAGATGTTGGCCTGATTATGTAATTCAAGATTATCTCATACTTTATGCTTGTCGAAATTTTCAACAAGTGAGAAATGACATGCAGAAATGCCAAAAGTACGAATGTAAGTACCGCAACCGATTAGCCGAATTGATGAATTCACCATGGAGTGAAAAAGATTATTTGAATTTAATCAAAACAGATTTTGTATTCAAGTTAAGTTTTCGTTCTAAATGGAAGAGATATGATCCTAGTGGCAAGCAAACTTTCTACGGAAAAATTACGACTTCTCCTTTCCTAGATTCTTCTCTGACATAATCAGTTTGATCTTCATGAAAATATTCCCCAAGCTGTCTCTCAAATTATTTTTCAACGACCGGACCATTGCCACATTCTTGGCAGTGTTATTCTGCATCTTGTTCGTACCCATTGAACAGAGTGCAATCAGCACGGTCAAAGTGGCAGTAATGGCTTTGTGTCCACTGATATTCATTTTAAAAAAGCCCTATATCTCAAAAGCCCTGTTATTGGGAATGGGATATTGGTTAGTCGTTTATTTTTTGTCGTTGTTCAAAGGCGAGATGCGTTTCTCTACCCTTGGCTTTTTAGCCATGTATTTGATGATGTTCATTACATACTATGATTTTATCATCAAGGGGACTTTTACACTAAATTATTTCCAAAATATACTGAAGTCACTTATCATTGCTTATGGAATAGTATTGATATTGCAGCAGTGTTGCCTACTGATAGGTATCCGCAATATGCCCATCATCAACCTACAAAACCAGTTTTTCTTGAGTATAACCAAGCTCCCTTCTCTTACCTTGGAACCAAGTCATTCAGCGCGTATCTTGACAGTAGCAATGCTGGGATATTTAAGATGTGAAGAAATTTCCATTTCAAGAAAATTAATCTTGGGAGAACTATTTTATAGTAAGCATCGTTGGGTAACTGCACTGTTTTTCTGGGCTATGCTAACTATGGGTAGCAGTACAGCTTTTGTGGGAATCGCTATTTTAAGCCTCTATTTCATAACTCGTCATACTGCAATATATGTTATTCCCTTTTTAGTCGGTTGTTTTATTTTTGGACAGTCAATAGAACTACAGCAGATGAAACGGGTCGAAATATTGACAAAAGTTAGTATAACAGGAAATACCAAAAAGATGCAAGAAGAAGAAGGTAGTGGTGCCGTTCGCATAATTCCCGTATTGAATTTATTCACCAAGACTGATTTGACGAAAAAGGAAACATGGATTGGACGACAGTCTATGGAAAAAGATAAAGCATGGTGGTCGAAAACGGACAGTTCAATCATAGATCAATATGGCCTGATTGCATTTTTAATTTCAATGTTGCTGGTTTATTCTTGTATGATTTATCGTTTTTTCAGCGTAGAAACCTTGATTTTTCTGTTTTTTATAGGTTTCTCTATTAATAATATCTACTATACATGGGGTTGTTTTATGATAATGACAGCTATAAGTTGGTTTCAGAAACAGAATGAACAAGGCAGTTTGATTATAGAAAATGGGACGAAAGATGAATAAAAGGCGGGAAATATGGGCGGATAATGCTAAATTTATAGGTATAACCTTAATGCTGATTGGGCATAACAGTTTGGCCAGCAATGAAGTATTTGATTTTATATATGCTTTTCACATGCCTCTATTCTTTATCCTATCAGGATATTTTGCATCGGACAAAAGGGAGCCGTTCATGCCATACTTAAAAAAAAACATTCGAAGTTTACTGGTGCCCTATTTTATGTTTAGTCTGATAGTATTGCCTCTAACCTATTTTCATTTATGGAGTAATAGAGACATGCTTGGTTGTAACAGTTGGAATGATTTTCTGATAATGCCTATATTAGGAATATTCTTTGTGAAAACAACTATAATATCATACTTTACCGGACCAATATGGTTCTTTGTAGCCTTATTCATCGTAAAAATGCTATTTTTCTTATACAAACTATTTTATACGTCAAAATATTCATTAATTTCCATGAGCATTGTTTGCACAATACTTTTTCTCCTCACTAAAAGCCTTGGTATACAACTACTTTTTCGATTAGACTCCGCATTGCTTTGTTTTCCTTTTTATGTGATTGGCTTTACAATGAAATATTTAAACAGAAGTGTTATATTCAAGAAAAAATCTTATTGGTCAGCAGGAATGCTATCCTGTGTCTTGTTTATACTCACATATTATATAAGTATCAATAATGGTCATGTAGAGATAAGTGATGCAGGATATGGACACAGTTTATTATTGATGTATATTGGAGCGATTTTGGGAAGCTTGGGAGTTATTGTAGTGAGCAGAACAATAGGTAGAAATGAGTATATTTCAACAATAGGAGGAGGTACTGCGGTAATTCTGGGATTGCATGGAAATATACAAGCCATGATGAAACAAATTGTTGTTCATTGGCTTGGAATTACAACCTATTCTTTGTGGGCAGCCTTGCTCATGGTTACACTTCTTCTATTAATACACATTCCTATCATATATTTTATGAATAAAAGGTGTCCATTCTTAATAGGTAAACAGAAATGACTAATGATTTAACACTTGCTATCTGCATGTACAATGCAGAGAAGTATATTGAGGAAACCTTGCAGTGCATCATGACACAGACTATGCAGGATTTTCATTTATTGATAGTGAATGATTGCTCGACAGATAACAGCGTTCAGATAGTTGAAGATTTCTTTAAAAGAAATTTGCGCCAGTATGAATTGGTCAACTTGCCCCAAAATGGAGGTTTGTGTGCCGGACGCAGATTCGTGGAGGAATATGCGACAACAAAATATCTCTTATTCGTGGATGCAGATGATTGTCCGTATCCAAAATATGTAGAAAGACTATACGACAAAATAACCTCCGATTCACAACTTATAGCCGTTGGCTGCTATATGGAGTATATCAATCTGCAAAGTAAAAAAATAGGCGGTGGCATTTATATTGGAGAAACCTCCAAAGAAGCTTTTTATAAAAAAGCCAAGAATGGAAAATTGATTTTTATGGCTTCTACTTCAATATATAATAGAGAAATAGCCTTGTTGGTCGGTGGTCACAGCATTAAAGGATTTCCAGAAGGCAAGCCTCGGTATCAAGACTTATGCGAGGATTTGGACTTATGGACGAGAATGAGTGATTTGTATAAAGAAAAGAAAGCTATTATAGTTTTACCAGAAGTGCTCTATCAGTACCGTAAAGGTGATGGTATGTCCATGAGTTCCTTAGGAATGATACTCCGTATGCGCCATATCAAAACCAATTTAAAACGGAGAAGAAGAGGAGAAAAAGAGCTTTCCTTTATTGAATTTCGTGACCGGATGAGTAAGGAAGAGCTAAAGAAGCTGGAAAAAGATGCAAAGTCGGCAGACTGCTTACGAAATGCTTATTATTGCCTGAAAAAAGGTAAATTTATTCGATTTATACAATATTTATCAATATCTATATTTAACAATCCTAGTTACATCATAGATAAACTAAAGCATAATTTATTAAGAATGAAATAATGGGAACATCTGATTTCTTGAAAACCATATTTGACTTTCTGAATACTGAGACCGAATATGCTGTATTGCGCAATTTTGAAGGATTACCGCATCATAATAATAGCCGTGACATAGACATAGCCATTGAGAAAAATGAATTGCAAAGGATCCGTCCACAATTAATATCATTAATAGAACAATGCGGATGGCATATTGTGACCTATTTGAACAGTGACCGCTTGGTGACATGGGTATGTGGTACAGTGCATGAAAACAACAGTACGGATTTAGTACAACTTGATTTCTTTTATCACACCTCCATATTCGGCATTGTGTTGATAGAAAATAAAGAGATAATAAAACATCGGTTATTCAACGGACAAGTTTATCATGCCAATAAGGTATATGAATTTTTAGATAAATATATGTACGACCGCGCTGTAGGTGCTACCTATCCGGATAAATACAAAAATACACGGCAGCTCGTTGAGAATAACCCACAAGTAGAAAAACTGATAGTTGATATATTCGGTAAAAATAATCTTGCTGTTTGTGATAAAGCCAATAAGAAAGAGTTGCTGAAAGCTGCTTTGAAATGGAATTTCCATAGATTTGGTTGGGGAGCAATAGCCAACTTTTTGCAATTTGAATATCACCATATTAAAAACTACCTCTGCTCCAACACCGGTTTCAGTATTGGTTTTACGGGGCCTGACGGTTCAGGAAAGACTACAGTGATAAACCTGCTGATAGAAAATTTAGGAGATGTGTTTCGCAAAGCTCATACCTATTACCATTTCCGTCCGACCTTGTTTGGCAATTTAGGGGAAGTAGCACATTCGGCCGGTGTAAAAAAGGATGTAGACAAGGATTTCAGTAAACCACATCGAGGTGGAAAAACAAGTGCACTAAGTTCTCTGATTCGTCTCCTTTACTATTCAGCAGATTACATTATTGGTTATTTCATGAAAGTGAAATCTATGATACGTATTACACGAATCGTAATTTTTGACCGATACTATACAGACATTATATGTGACAGCCGCCGAAGTCGCATTTATCTGAATTCCAAATTCCTACATACATACGGACAGATTTTCATCCCATCCCTTGATTACAATATTCTTCTGACAGCCTCATCGGAAACTATTCTTGCCCGTAAACATGAATTAGACAAGGAAGGCATAAACACCATCAACAAAAAAATAGATTACTTGGCTAATAAGAAAGGATACTATAAAGTATTGAATGAAAGTACGCCGCAAGAGGCAGTCGCCAAAATTCTACGGATTGTGTTTGAAGAGCAACATCAGAAGAATTTGAAAAGAATGAGGTAATTGAGTACTAACAATGAACAAACTAAAAATATTCGTTTCCGCCTACGCTTGTGAACCGGGTTTAGGCAGTGAAATCGGTGTGGGCTGGCATTGGGTACTGGAGATGTCCAAGTACTTTGAGCTATGGGTGTTAACTCGTAAGAGTAACCAATCTTCCATTGAACCTTGGATTACTAAATATCCCGAATACAACCATATTCATTTCCTCTATTACGATTGGCCCAAGTGGGCACGGTTCTGGAAAAAAGGTTTGCGAGGCGTACGCACATACTACAACATCTGGCAGTATTGCACCAATGACATTGTGAAACGAACAATGCAAGAAAATGACATTCACATATTCCATCACCTTACTTATGGCAATGTACTCTGGAAGGTGAGCAAATATGGACAAATGCAGTTCTTCGTATGGGGACCAGTAGGTGGACTGGAGAGTATTCCAGAAGAATATTCTCGTCATTATAATAAAAAATCACAAATTATAGAAAGAATCCGAAGGATAGCAATAGCAATGACATTTTATAACAGAGCGTTTAAACAACGTTGTAAACAGGCTAACCTGATTCTTTGCAAAACAGAAATAACCCGTAATCGAGTACCACAGAAGTATGTAGACAAAGCAATTCTTTTTACTGATGTAGCAACAGACATCTCCAACACATCAAGATTATCTAGGAAAGAAAATGATATAATCGAATTTATCACTATAGGACATTTGGATGCATGGCGAGGTTTCGACCTAACTATTGAAGCTATGGCAAAAGCCATAAAAGAAAATGCTCATATTCATTTAACAATTGTTGGAGATGGATCGGACAAGAAAAGGCTTGAAAAACTTATTAAAAGATTTAGTCTAGAAAAAGCTGTAACATTGACTGGGAAAGTTCCAATGGAAACCTACAAAAAAATGATGGATAGAGCAGATGTTGTGATCAACGCTGCCTTGAAAGAAGGAGCTGTTACTGTATCATTCGATTGTATGGCTATGGGGAAACCACTGATTTGTTTAGATACCACTGGTTATACCCGTTACTTTACTAACGAATATGCCATTTTGATTCCGAGAACCGGAAGAAAAGAAGTCATTCAGAACATAAAAGAGGGAATAGTGCGCCTCAGCGATTCAAAGGAGCGAAAAAAACTTGGACAAAAAGCACAAGAAGCATCTATTAAATTCTCATGGGAGAATCACGGGAAAGAAATCCGGGATGCGATTGTCAATGCTTATATATCTTACTCTTCTAAATAAAGCAAATGCAAGTCAACTCTATTTTAGAACGTTTCCTAATAAAGGGAGCGGGTAAACATCTATATCGTTTTTCCAACGCTGACAATAAAACTTGGCTGATGCCTACACATAATATGCAGGTGGCAATGAATCTTTACCAACCTAGCGGACGGAATGGAAAAATTATGAAAGCATTGTTTCCATGGTTGCATCACCTACTGATCATCCGAAAAATCATCCATGCAGAAAGTGTGTATTGTGATATAACTGATGAGTTGAAACGGTTATTTTGCCAGTTATTCCACGAAACAGAAATTGAGTTTTCGATCTTTTGTGGTACTCCTTGCATACATCAAAAGATTACAATGCAAATCAGCAAAGGAAAGCATATTCTAGGTTATTGCAAAGTAACGGACAACAAAGAAATCGCTCTCTTATTCAGAAATGAGGCCAACATTCTGAAAGAGCTGGGAAGAAAAGGTTTGAAAGAAGTACCTATATGTATATTCTGCGGGGAAATGACAGACGGAATAAAGTTGTTTGTACAAAGTACAGCAAAAACTCAGAAGTCGCAGGTTATACATGAATGGACCGCACTACATGAGAATTTTCTCGACAATCTCTATCAAAGCACCCATCAATTCATCCCTTTTGAACAAAGCGATTACTACCGGATATTAACAAATTTACAGTTACATATTGAATGGCTACCGCAAGAAGTGAATGGTACATTGCTAACGTCTACTATTAATCAGATATTGTTACACTACCAAGGTCAGGAAGTCGATTTTTCTGCCTATCACGCTGACTTCACTCCTTGGAATATGTTTATGGAAGGCAGAAAGTTGTTTGTATTCGATTGGGAATATGCACAGCTCACTTATCCTCCCAAACTAGATAGATATCACTTCTTTACTCAAACGGCTTATTTTGAGAAGCATTGGACTATTTCACAGATTATTGAATATATAAACTCTGAACAAGGGAAATGGATAGACCAGAAGATGTATTCACTCTATTTGCTAGAGGTGATAGCTCGTTTCACAGTTCGCGAGAAAGGAAATATAAACGGAAAGATGGCTGAATCTTTCCAAATTTGGATAGCTTTACTTGAATATTTACAAAAATGACTCGTATTATCTGCTTCCATCTCTTTAACGACTACAGTGGCAGTCCCAAAGTTCTGAAAATAGTATTAGAAGGATTGCTCAAAAAGGGTTACCAAATCAATTTGATTACCTCCACAGGCGGTGCATTGGACGAACTGCTGTATTACAAAAACTTAAGCAAGCACTCTTACCCCTATCGATTTTCAAATAACCCGATAGTAACAATGCTTCGCTATTACATGGTACAACTATATACGTTCATATTGACATTCCGCTGGCTATTCTATAAAGATGTGACATTCTATATCAACACTTTGCTCCCTGTTGGACCAGCATTAGCCGGTCGTATAATGGGAAAAAGGGTAGTTTATCATTATCATGAAAATGCATTTGTAAAGGGGACATTCTACAAGGTACTGGCTACGATCATGCAGAAGTTAGCACACAAAATCATCTGTGTCTCGGAATATCAAGCATCATTCCTGCAACAAAAAAAATGTGTAATAACTGTTCCTAATGCTTTACCACAGAATTTCGTGAATAGACTGACACCAAACTTCCAAGCAGCTTTCAAGCGGAAACATATCTTAATGCTTGGCTCGTTGAAGCTATATAAGAGCCCGTTAGAATTTATTGAATTAACCAAAAGACTACCTCAGTTCATTTTTGTATTGGTAATAAACGATACTAAAGAGAATATTAATATCTTCATAAAGGAATACAAAATCAATATAAGCAAAAACCTTACTATATATCCTCAACAGAATGATGTTGTACCTTTCTATAATCAGACTTCACTCGTTTTAAATCTTTCCAACAAGAAACAGTTCGTGGAGACATTCGGACTGACCGCATTGGAAGCAATGAGTGCCGGGCTACCAGTAATAGTGCCCACAGAAGGAGGAATTGCAGAGATGGTTGTGGATGGAGAGAACGGTTACAAGATAGACGTACAAAATCTTAATCAGATAGCCGAATGTATAAAAACAATTCTATCTGACGAAACTCTTTATATGGAATTAGCCCAAAATGCACTCGCTTATTCCAAAAGATTCAGTGAAGCAAAGATGGTAAATTGCATTGAAATGATACTAAACAGGAAATAAAACAATCCTTTTATATTTATGAAACAAGTAGCTATCGTAGGCATCCAAGGTGTGCCTGCAAAATATGGCGGCTTTGAGACTTTAGTGGAGAACATTATTGGTGATAACTGTTGCTCCGAAGTCCGTTATACCGTTTTTTGTAGTGGTAAGGATTATGCCACACGCATGAAAACCTACAAAGGAGCACAACTGAAGTACATCCCGCTATTCCATGCCAATGGGGTGCAAAGCACTCCTTATGATATTCTGTCGATGCTTAGATGTTTGCGAGGTTATGATACCGTAATCATATTAGGCGTATCAGGCTGTATTTTTTTGCCCGTCTTCAGACTGTTGTATCGGAAGCAATTAATAGTGAACATTGATGGTTTGGAACACCGGAGGGCCAAATGGGGTAAGTTTGCCAGATGGTTTCTGCGAACAAGTGAAACGATGGCCGTACGCTATGCTGACGTAATCATAGCCGACAATAAAGGAATACAGGACTACGTATGGAATACGTATCATAAGAAAGCCGAATTAGTAGCCTATGGAGGAGATCATGCACAAAGAAATGTCACCGAAGAAAGGCAGAACGAGATTCTGAGGCAATACGGAATCGCTCCCGGAAACTACGCTGTCAGTGTATGCCGTATTGAGCCGGAAAACAACTGTCATCTGATCCTGAAAGCCTTTGCTACTTCTGGAAAGAATCTGGTGTTTGTGGGAAATTGGAAACGGAGCGAATACAGCCGACAACTCAAAGAAGAATATTGCAGTCAAAAAAATATACAGATGGTAGATTCTGTGTATGACCTCGATATACTCTATGCACTGCGCAACCAATGCAGGTGCTATATCCACGGACATAGCGCAGGCGGCACAAACCCTTCGTTAGTGGAAGCTATGTTTTTCGGCAAACCGATTTTAGCTTACGACGTGATTTATAATCGTGAGACAACAGAAAACGAAGCTCATTACTTCAAAACAAATGAAGAACTGGTAGAATTGCTACATGACAGCCCCGAGGACGGATACAAGATGCGGGAGATTGCAAAGCAACATTATACCTGGGCTTTTATAGCTCAACAATATAAAGCATTACTTTCATCCCACAAATAACTAACCATCTTCACAAAAGAAAACTCATCAGTAAAATATTTCATAAGCTATCCGTACTGATCGAATTATTTATAGCAGCAAAGTGCCGGAAACAATCACCCTACCTGGCGATTGTTTCCGGCACTGTCTTTATAGAAGAGCCATAAGAAAGAAAATATTCATCATTTTCCTAACGTCCAGTTAATAGCATTCCTGAACATCTTCGTGAAATCTTCCGTCTCATACAGCCTCTTGCTGTGCCCTATCTGGAAATAAACATTGCGCGCTTTTTTACTTTCGTTCACCCATACCACAGGATGATCGCCCATCTTGATATCCGAAGCAGGCGTATAGGTAGCCTCATCAACACTGGCTAACACACGCACATTCGGACGTGGACTCTTGTCATAAGTGTACCACTCATCATCAGGCACCACGAAAGAAGCCTGCACTCCCTTCATCACCGGGTGTTTCTTATCCTCCACAAGCACCGTACCATCAGCAAGCGGCGCTATATAATTCTGGAAACGTACACCACCCATAAAATCAGAAAACCATTGCCACAGTGGAAAACCGTCAAACTCACCCAACAAAGTGGCATGATGGAAACCGATCCAACCGCCTTTACCTTCCTCTATATATTTAACGAAAGCATCTTCCGCTTCTTTCGGCCATGTATAAGGAGGATAATCCAACTGGATAATCAGATTGAACTGGGACAGATAAGTCTCCGTAATAGGTTTGGCATTGTTTATCTCGGTAATGCTGAAATTCATCTTTCTACTTTCATCAGTCAGCCACTTCAGACCCGCATCCGTAAATCCACCATGCTGACCACCTCTTTCCGTCAAGACCAGCACCTTAGTTCTATGCTTCTTACCAAGCAGATTCTCAGCCACCGTACGACGCAAATCTCCTTGCTCATTATCACCACTATAGTCCCAATACATACCACCCAATAAATCTCTATCCAAGATATATTGACACTTGATTGCCAGTGAACGGGCATTTTCAAAACCGAATACCAGCGTATCATTCTTATTAACCAGATAAGGAACCTGGGCAACCGTATCCCACTTTTCAGTATAATCACCACTGGTACTTCCTACTTTATTAAAATCCTGGAAACTGGGGTACCCATCTCCGCCACGACCATAAAAAGGCATCCCCATCACCAGCATGGAAGGTGGCACACCGGCTTTCAGATGCGCAGTAACAGCCTCATCCGACGTAATGCCTCCACTGTTTGCAGACCGATAAAGTGCCGAATGGTGTTTCGGTGCAGAGGCCATGTCATAAGCCATGATATTCACAAAGTTAATAAAAGGAAGAATAGCTTTGAAGTCGATATATTTCGCTGAAGCCACAGTGGCAAGTGTCAATTCCTTCTGATCACCTATCGCTGCCCTGATATCTTTCATCAGAAGTGTAAAGTTCTCCGTGTCATCGGGTGAAGCTGAAATGTTCGCCATTGAACTCGTGGGATATTCCCAATCGATATCGATGCCATCCAGATCAAATTCCTTCACTACCCGGTCGCAATCCTTAGCAAATGCCTGGCGATATTCATCATTGGCAGCCATTTCACTGAAACGTCCACTCCCCCATCCGCCGACAGACAGAAGTACTTTCAATTCGGGATTTTGCTTCTTCAGGTCCACAATTTGTTTCAAGCGTTCTTCATTGTCAATCCTGACGCCATCAAAACTTTCGTTTACATGACCGAAAGCATAATTAATATGCGTCATGTACTGGGGTTCCGGCACAATGTTACTCCAAGAAGTTACATACGCCACAATCACTTTGAAACTCAAGGGGTTCGCTGTGCTTTCCCCCGACTTGGTGGTGCTGCATGAAGCCAATATGGCTAAAGCAGCCGCCATCATCATTCTAATCTTTTTCATAAATATTATAATTAATCAGCTGTTTGACGAATACGTGAACCTATCAATGCGTAATAGAGCATGAATATCTCGCCCAAAAGTACAATAAACCAAGACCATCTCCAACTTCCGAGCACATCAGCCAGTATTCCCTGCAACAAAGGCAGGATGGCACCACCCACTACACCTATCATAAATACCCCGGAAGCCACAGATGTATATTTGCCCAAATGGGCTACGGACAGGGTAAAGATGGCTCCCCACATAATAGAATGAAACAACCCGACTGCCGTCAGCAACCACGGATTATTCAGAAGGATAGCCAACAAAGCAAGTACTCCTGCCGAAACCGTAGTTACAACCAACTGCACACGAGGAGAAATCTTACTCAAAGAGCTTCCTACCAACCGCCCCACGAGCATCCCGCCCCAATACAGTGTAGCCATTAATGCCGGAGATACATAATTCATTTCAATGGCATACAGATTGATATTGGCACCTATACAGACTTCCACGCCCACATAACAGAATATAGCACAGACTCCTAAAGTGAGATGCCGGAACGACCAGATACTCTTTTCCAGCTTCTCACCTTTCTCTATCCGAGTTCCCTGTATATCCGGCAAAGATAGTTTCATTAACAGGAAAACAATCAAAGAAATCACCACTATCAGCACCAAGAACGGAATCATTAACTGATCTATCCGGATATCTTCCATTGCCAAGCCACCGAAAACAACACCCGTAACAAAATAAGGTGCCAAAGTGGTTCCTACAGAATTGGCTGAGCCACCAATGGCAAGACGTTGAATGGCTTGTGTACCTTTCACATGGCAAGCCGTGAGATAAGGATTGATAACCACCTGCAAGATGGTAGCAGAAGCTCCCACCACAAAAGACCCCAAAAGGAAAATAAAGAAACCACCGGGAATAATATTTCCTCCAGCATGCCAGTTGGCTTCCGGAAAGAAAACCGTAAAATAAGAGGAAGCGAAAAATAATCCCAAACCAACCACCATTACCAACAGTCCGCGCATCAGCGTACCTTTATAGCCATATTTACTAATCCAGGACGACCCTACCCGACCACAGACCGGATAAGCCAGGAACCAGGAGAAGGTAATCAATGTGGCGAATGTGTTTTTCAGGCCACCCACTTCGGCAAGGAATGTTTCTTTCAGCGGTCCCTGGAACTGAGTATTGGCAGTAGTGAGGAAACCTACAATGAAGAACAGGAATACCATTGTGATAAATGGCCCCATATAGTTCACTTGTTTTTCTTGTTGTGTCATAGTATCATGTATTAAATAAAAGAAATTCGCAATTCGGGTGAAGCTGAAGTACCGATGCAGGAACTTCCGGTGTAACGGGTCCCTCCAGCATTTTCCTGACAATATCCGCCTTGTTCGCACCTTTGGCAACCAATACGATTTTACGGGCCTGCATGATGTTCCGGATTCCCAAAGTAGCACCACCCAGTTCTTTCTCCGGTGGTGTATTCGTTTCCCGTCGGATACGTTCTTCCAGTTCAGTATTCATTTGAGTCACCCATGTTTCTCCTCCTAAGGGAGAACCAGGTTGGTTAAAACCCAGATGGCCATTCTCACCCAATCCCAAAATCAATAGGTCAATACCTCCACGGCTCTCTATTTCTTGCTGGAAAAGCTTGCAGGCTTTGTCAAAATCATCAGAGACTGTAGGTAGCATCAAGAAGTTATCTTCTTGGATGCCCAGCGTATCGATCAGTTCTGTCTTCAGCATTGTGTAACATGCACCTGCATACTCACGGGGTACATTAGTCACCTCGTCCAGTCCGAAGAATGTAACAGAAGAAACATCAAAAGGATATCGGGAATAGATTTCTCCAACCAGGCGATGCAGGTTGCCGGTAGTACGCCCTGTAGAAAGTCCGATAACACTTTCCGGCTTATTCAGAATTTCACCAATAATGCGCCATGCAGCGATACAATCAAATTCTTTTTCACTCTTTGCTATAGTTATTTTCATGAGTTCACTTTCTTATCACTAATCATTAATCACTATTTACATATTCATCGCCACCGCGCCTGCACCCAGCAAACCTATAAAACCCGGGTTAAGTTTAGTGATAACCACGCCATTGGTTACAAAGCGCATCGTAGTAGGATGAAGTTTCTCCAGTATTTTCTCATGAATATATCCGTCGGACACAATGCCGCCACCCAATACCACCGTATCAGGATCAGTAACCCGTACCAGATTCATGATAAGATTTGCCAAAGCTTCCGAAGCATTTTCAACCAGAGCCACACACAAAGGATCTCCTTTCTGGCTTAGCGCAAAGACTTCGCTGATCAGTACCCGTTCTCCCTTTTCTGCCGGGATATGCAGATTGGTTTCATACCGGTTGCGAAGAAGACGGGCGCAATTATCAAAACCGATACCGGCAGCAATGGCCTCCACACAATCCATTCTTCCACAACCACACTTAATGCCAAGATTCACTCCCACACGCACGTGCCCTACCTCACCCGCATTGAAGTGACTGCCACGTATCTGCCTGCCATTGATAACCGTACCGACGGCAATACCTGTACCTACATTAATATAAATAAAGTTCTTGGAAATTTGTCCGAATCCCCAGACACGTTCGGCGCGAGTGGCACTTTTCACATCATTATCTATATGGCAGGGGATACCATAAATATCCGACAATTCCTTTGCCAGCGCTATCGGTTGCGTCCGACTCGGATCAATCTGTAACCAAATGCCCTGATTAGGATCTACACGCCCTATCAGCCCGACTCCCATACCGACAGGTTTCTGGTCACACCAACCCACCGTACGGATATAATCATCGAGTGACGACTTTATGATTTCCGAAGCTGCTTGCTGGTTAAAATATCCGGAGTCATATTTCTTATACCTTAAAATATTACCATGGCTGTCCACCTCACCAATCAGTAGCTTGGTTCCACCCAAATCAAGACCTAAATAAGTTTCCATTCTTTATTGCGTTTTTAATATTGTTTACTGTCCACAATATTACGCACTATCAGGAAAACGGGAGTTGATTATCTAACAAAAAAGGTTTGATACCTGTCCGTGGTGGTTAAAAAGCTATCTTTAATACTTTAAATTTTGCTGGGACTCGTACCAAACTGCTTTTTAAAGCAAGTACTGAAGTATTTTGAATCAGAAAATCCAACCATGGAAGATACTTCACCAATCGAAAATCTTCGGGAAGCCAGAAGTTCTTTCGCCTTATTCAGACGGACAATACGGATAAAATCATTAGGCCCCTGCCCGGTCAAGGTCTTGATCTTATTATAAACGGAAGTACGGCTCATGCCCAGCATACGGCAAAAGTCGTTGATAGAGAATTCTGAATTAGAAAGTTCTTCATCAATCACTTCCATCACTTTATCCATAAACTCCTTGTCCAACTGGCTGGTATAGTCCGTATCTTCCGGTGGAGTATCCATGGACAGCACCGTATCGCGAAGATGCTGCCTATTCTGGAGGATATTCCGTATCCGGACTTTCAGGACAGAGAGGTCGAAAGGTTTAATTATATAATCATTCGCCCCGGCTTCGAGTCCGAATATGATATTCTCCCTTTCACTCAGAGCCGTCAATAGTATCACAGGAATATGGCTCGTATCGACAGAAGACTTCAGTATACGGCACAATTCATCACCTTCTAACACGGGCATGACAATATCCGAAATAATGATATCCGGATTGATCTCCCTTGCCATCTCCAAAGCCTTCCCGCCATCGGGCACTCCGATTACTTTATATTCTGATGACAAACTGTTCATCAGATACTCCCTCATATCTTTATCATCCTCAGCCAGAAGCAACACATTCTTACCGGCATCTCCCTGTTCCGGGAAGGTATCAACAGCGGGTATTTCCTGCGTATTTTCTTTTCGCTCAACAACTATCCCCGACTTTATCTTCAACGGGAATGTAACGGTAAATGTCGTCCCTTTACCTTCCGTACTGCTAAACGAAATATCACCGTGATGCTGCTTCACAATCCTCCGTGTAATCATCAGCCCGATACCTGAACCTGTTTCCTGAAAGTTCATGGCATTCTGTGCCCGATAATACTCATGAAAGATATTTCTTTGTTCTTCTTTTGGAATGCCGATACCTGTATCTTTTACTTCAATCGACCATTTCTTCTTCGTTGTTCTTACCGTAATATAGATAATCCCTTTCTCCGTATATTTCAAGGCATTCGAAAGGAGATTGTCCACAATATGATCCATCTTATCCCGGTCCATCCACACCTGCGGCATGTCCGCCTCTGCCTTCAACTGAATTTCCACTCCCTTTTGCAGGACGGCCATGTGGAACTCCGCTATCTTTTCTTCCAGATAAGCTTTGATATCGTAAGGAGAGACTTTCAGACATTCGGCATGCAGTTCCGTTTTCTGTAAGTCCAACAACTGAGTAACCATACTCAACAGTTTCTCAGCATTCTTCACAGCTACCGCCACTGTCTTCTTACTTTCTTCCGGAAGTTCCCGCTGTGCTTCAAGTTCGCTCAGAGGTGCCTTTATCAAGCTGATCGGGGTGCGTATATCATGCGCTATGCTGATAAAGGAACGTATCTTCTCCTTTACCCGGCCTTCATTGGCTTTATGCTTCCGATACTGCACAAAGATATAAACAAAGCCAGAAAGCAATATAAAATAAAACAGCAATGCCCACCATGAAACCCAGTAAGGACTACTGATTACCACCTTCAGGCTGCGCTCCCCTATCTGTTGCCCGGTATATTTATCGAATGCCCGCAACCGGAATGTGTATGTACCGGAAGAAAGGTCCATATAGTTCACGCTCCGCACCGAATTGGAATGTTCCCATTCTTCATTATGCCCCTCCAACATATACTCATACCTGATTCTGTGCGGAGCCGTAAAATTGATGGCAGAGAAAGAAATGGAGAATGAATTCTGGTTATAGTTCAAGCCGATCTTCTGCGTGTCGTTGATATTAGTCTTTAAAAGGGAACCTTTCATACCCGCCTTCACCGATTCATAAAGCAATTTAAAATCTGTCAGTATCAGTTCGATAGGGCCATGCTGTCCGAAGTTCAGCGAAGGAGAAAAGGTTATCACTCCCTCCGCCGTACCAAAAGCGAGGCATCCGTCGTCCAGCCTGAAGGCTGAATTAGGGTTATAATATCCCCAGGTGATATCCAGAAAATCGTTTGCACTGATCAGAATATCGTTTGATAAGTCCAGGCAATAGAGTTCTTTTTCCGTACTGAACCAGATACGGCCATCGTTATCTTCCAACAGGCTATTAATGGAATTGGAAGCAAGACCGTCATCCGTAGTATAGGCACGCGCCTCTCCTCTGTCAGGGTTGAAACGTACCAATCCTTCTCCGTCGGTGGCAAGCCATATATCTCCGGATGAAGATTGCAATAAGCATCGGATAGGATAGTGCAGGTAAATATCTCCGAACTTCTGATGCCACTGTGCTTTTCCCGTAGCTTTATCGAAAACAGCCAGACCACTACATCCTGCTATCAGTAATGAACCGTCTCTACCGGACTTCAAGTCTCCTACACAATCAATCGGATAATAGGTATAAGTATTCGTCAGCATATTGTAGCGTGTAAATTCGCCTTCAATACCACCTATCCAAAGATAATCACCTTCCGCATGGATAGCATAAATGTAATCGGTGGCCACACCTTTGTCCGAACCGGTTTTCCGTTTTTCCATCTTTTGCACCTTGCCTGTTCTCTTATGGACAGCATAAAGACCGATACCATATCCACCGACCCAGATGTTTCCTCTTGAATCTTCAGCAAGAGCCAATACAACTTTAGAACCATGCTCCGTACCATCCAGAAAGTGCTTCCATTGACGTTGTTTGTGCCGGTAAAGGCTGACTCCATTGTTTGTGCCATACCAGCAATCTCCCTCGGAATCCTGAAATATGACATTGATATGATCCGATTTCAGGGAATTAGTATTATTCTGTTCATGCTTCATTCTCCTTACATCAGGAATATTGGGGTCTAAATAGCTGATGCCATTGGTAGAGGTACTCACCCAAATGCCGCCAAATTCATCTACACAAATATCAGAAACGGTATTGCCATTCAGACTTCTTTCATCATCTTCATTGGTGATATAATGCTTCAGAAGCCGTTCCGTAGTTCTGTCTATCTGGAAAACACCGGCACCGTCAGCTCCTATCAGCAAGGTATTATCAGGAGCCTGTGCAAAAGTGCGAATGGGAACATGGGGAATGAACTCTTTGAAAGACCGCACCTTCCTTGTCGATTTATCCACGACAAAAGCCCCGTCGGAAAAGGTACCTACAAATAATTTATCTTCGAAAGCACACAATGATTCGACATGCATTTCCGCGGGAAGAGGTATCGCTTCCTCTGAAGAAAAACCAGTTTTATTCGCTCGCTTCAACCGATAGATACCTTTATTGGTTCCGGCACAGAATTCAGTATCATCTATCTGCACAATGCAATTGACGCATTGTCCTTTCAACCCGGCAAGCAATAAGCCGGACTTTTCTTCCCAACAGTAAACCCCCGTTGACATACACAGCCAAAGGCGGTTATCCACATCAAAAAGGATATTATTCAAGACCGGAAAAGAAAGATATCCGGATGCATCGACACGCAGTTGAAAAGCATCCGTCCGATTATCGTACGCGTATATCTTTCCGTTCTTCAAGGCAATCCAGATATTCCCCGAATAATCACAGGTCATGGTAGTGGAAGACAGGATATGATCTTTGGACTCCACCGTTTCGTCCAGCTGATAGTGTTTTATTTCATTGCCGTCATACCGGTCTACCCCCATATGGGTATAGGCCCATATAAAACCGGCAGAATCTTTACTGACCTGAAATACCTGCCGGCTGCTCAACCCTTCTTTTATACTCAGGGGACGAAACGAACCGGCAAATAAAGTGAAGCATTGAAGGAGAAATATAAGTAAGGTGAAAATGTATTTTATCATAATATCGTTATTATCTGTCCGCATTACACATTTATAGGTTTCGCGGATGCAATATTAGACACAAATATAAAAAAAGTGGTTTAAAAACTATCCAAATAGGTTTGATTTCTATTACTTTTGTCCATCAAACCAATAAACCGTGATAGGCCATGCTCAGCAAGCTTAAATTAAACCAGCTCTATTTCAAAGACACGCAGTTCGCTAACCTGATGACGCGACGCATCTTCAACGTCCTTCTGATAGCCAATCCTTATGACGCTTTCATGCTGGAAGACGACGGACGCATTGACGAAAAAATCTTTAATGAATATACTTCACTTTCTCTGCGCTATCCACCCCGCTTTACCCAGGTATCGACTTGCGAGGAAGCCTTGGCACAACTCTCTACCGTACCGTTCGATCTCATCATCTGTATGCCGGGAACGGGAGATAACGACAGTTTCGATGTGGCGCGACACATCAAGAGCCTTTACGAACATATTCCTATGGTGATACTGACCCCTTTCAGCCACGGTATCACCAAACGCATCGCCAACGAAGACCTGAGTCCTTTCGAATATATCTTCTGCTGGCTGGGAAACACGGACCTACTGGTGTCTATCATCAAACTGATAGAGGACAAGATGAACCTGGAACACGACGTAAATGAAGTAGGTGTGCAGGTGATTCTGGTTGTGGAGGACGGTATCCGTTTTTATTCATCCATATTGCCCAACCTCTATAAGTTCGTATTGAAACAGAGCCAGGAGTTCAGCACCGAAGCATTGAACGCCCACCAGCGCACGTTGCGTATGCGTGGACGTCCGAAGATTGTACTGGCCCGTACGTATGAAGAAGCTATAGGTATTTACGAGAAATACAAAAATAATATATTAGGAGTCATTACCGATGTCCGCTTTCCACGTGTGGAACGTGGTGAAAAGGACGGACTTGCCGGTATCAAGCTTTGCGCTGCCATCCGTAAGGAAGATCCCTTCGTACCGCTCATCATTCAGTCGTCCGAATCGGAGAATGCGCTTTATGCTTCAAAATATGGTGCCGCCTTTATCGATAAGAATTCCAAGAAGATGGACGTAGACCTGCGCCGCATCGTATCGGACAATTTCGGTTTCGGCGACTTTATCTTCCGCAATCCCGACACACTGGAAGAGATAGCACGTGTAAAGAACCTGAAGGAATTACAAAACATCCTTTTTGCCGTACCGGCAGAGTCATTCCTTTATCATATCAGCCGCAACCATATCAGCCGTTGGCTCTATTCACGCGCCATGTTCCCGGTAGCTGAATTTCTGAAACCTATCACCTGGAACAGTTTGCAGGATGTGGATGCCCACCGTAAAATCATCTTCGAAGCAATTGTAAAATACCGTAAGATGAAGAACCAGGGTGTGGTAGCCGTGTTCAAGCGTGACCGTTTCGACCGCTACTCCAACTTCGCCCGCATCGGTGACGGCTCATTGGGAGGTAAAGGGCGCGGCCTCGCTTTCATCGACAATATGGTGAAGCATCACCCTGAATTCGAAGAATTCGATAACGCCCGCGTTGCCATTCCCAAGACCGTAGTGCTCTGTACTGATGTCTTCGACGAGTTTATGGAGACAAACAATCTGTATCAGGTAGCCCTTTCGGATGCGGAGGACGATGTGATCCTGCGATACTTCCTGAAAGCAAAGTTACCCGACCGACTGGTAGAAGACTTCTTTACCTTCTTTGATGTAGTGAAGTCTCCGCTTGCCATCCGTTCGTCTTCTTTGCTGGAAGATTCACACTATCAACCTTTTGCCGGAATATACAATACGTATATGATCCCCTATCTGGATGATAAATACGAAATGCTCCGTATGTTGTCCGATGCCATAAAAGGCGTGTACGCTTCGGTCTACTTCCGCGACAGTAAAGCATATATGCAGGCCACAAGCAATGTCATCGATCAGGAAAAGATGGCGGTCATTCTGCAAGAGGTAGTGGGCAACCAATATGGTGACCGTTACTACCCCAGTATGTCCGGTGTGGCACGCTCGCTGAACTATTATCCTATCGGTGATGAAAAAGCCGAAGAAGGTACTGTGAACCTCGCCCTCGGTTTGGGAAAATATATCGTAGACGGTGGTATGACACTCCGCTTCTCTCCCTATCATCCCCACCAGATATTGCAGACCAGTGAAATGGAAATAGCACTGAAAGAAACGCAAACCCGTTTCTACGCTCTCGACCTGCGTAATGCCGGACACGATTTCTCTATGGACGACGGCTTCAACCTGTTGAAACTGCACGTGAAAGAGGCGGAAAAGGACGGAGCACTGAATTATATAGCCTCTACCTACGATCCCTACGACCAGATTATTCGCGACGGTCTATATCCCGGCGGGCGCAAAGTCATTACCTTCGCCAATATCCTGCAACACGACGTTTTCCCGTTGGCACGCATACTGCAACTGGTACTGAAATACGGTGAACAGGAAATGCGCCGCCCCGTTGAAATAGAATTTGCCGCCACCATGAGTCGGGAACAGGACAAATCGGGTACTTTCTACCTGTTGCAGATACGCCCCATCGTAGATACGAAAGAGATGCTGGACGAAGATCTGACAGCCATACCTGACGATAAAGTACTGCTTCGCTCCAACAATTCCCTGGGACATGGAATTATGAATGATATCTATGATGTCATCTATGTGAAGACGGATGATTACAGCGCATCACACAATCAAGAGATTGCCTGGGAAATAGAGAAACTGAACCAACAATTCCTTGATGAAGGCAGGAACTATGTTCTCGTTGGTCCCGGACGTTGGGGTAGCAGTGACACATGGCTGGGTATTCCTGTAAAATGGCCACATATCAGTGCCGCCCGCGTCATTGTGGAAGCCGGATTGACGAATTATCGCGTAGATCCCAGCCAAGGGACCCACTTCTTCCAGAACCTGACTTCTTTCGGTGTAGGCTACTTCACTATTAATGCCTTTATGAATGATGGCGTGTATGATCAGGACTTCCTGAATGCACAACCGGCCGTACACGAAAGCAAGTATCTGCGGCATGTCCACTTCGAACAACCTGTAACAGTAAAGATGGATGGCAAGAAGAAGCTGGGTATTGTGCTCTTACCCGGTGAGTGAACATGCAAAAGATGCCATCTGCATCAGTAGGTATTAGTCTTTCTGCTGATGCAGTATGATCATCACCACTTCGCTGGGCGCAAAGAGCCGGATGTTCTTATTGGATGTACCGATGCCATTGGTTATAATCATCGGTATGTGATGCGAGTTGTATTTCAATCCGGTGCGGAAACGCTTGCCATAATGGGATGGAATGATTGGTGCGTACAAGCCAAATAGAGTGACCTGTCCTCCATGAGTATGTCCGGCAAGTACGAGATCGGTATTCGTAATGGGAACATCTTCCGCATAGTCAGGCGTATGCGTCAGCAGAATGACAAAATCATCGGGTGAAAGTCCAAGTGTGGGAGATGTGCCATTCTTCTTTAAATTGAAAGGATTACGTACGCCGGCAATCAAAATTTCTTCTCCGTCCCGTCTCAAAGTATCTACTTTATGTTCCAGCAAGTGCATACCGTACTTCTGCAATCCATGTACAATATCATCATAACAGGCTTCATAGTCATTATTACCCAGTACGACATACGTCCCCATCGGTGTTTTCACCCCGGACAGGGCAGCCAAAAGGGGCTGAACATATTCGCATCCTTCATGCAAGTCACCACCTATCAACAATGCATCTGCATGCTGGTTATTGAGCAGCTTGACTAAATTAGCCAATCCCTTCTCTTTGAAAAGACTTCTATAATGCAAGTCGGATATAAAGGCAATACGAAAACCATCGAAAGCAGTTGGTACATCGGGATGGGTAAATTCATAAGTCCTTACCCGACTGATGCCTTTATATCCGGAACCGGACTTGGAAGACGAAAACATACTGCTACCCGACTTACAGGAAGATAAGAATAGTAAGGAAAGGATACATATATAAAATAAATTCTTCATCATAGGCAAGTATATTATTCATCGCAAGTGAGCACATTATTCATCATAAACGAATACAAAGATAGGCATTTTCTGTATCTTTGCTACAAAATTGGTAAATGATAACTTACTTCTAAAACCGGAATATGAAAGAGATCAAACAGAATTCCCCCCATGCATGGCTCCTTGCAGCTCGTCCCAAAACCTTGACGGGAGCTATCATTCCTGTGATGATAGGTACTTCACTGGCATTTGCCGACGGACAATTCAAAATTGTTCCCGCTCTGCTGTGTATGCTCTTTGCCTGCGGTATGCAGATCGCCGCCAACTTCATCAACGACCTCTTCGACTTCCTGAAAGGTACCGACCGTACCGACCGCCTGGGCCCGGAACGTGCCTGCGCACAAGGCTGGATTACACCGGGAGCCATGAAAGTGGGAATCGGTGTCATCGTCATTCTGTCCTGCATTTCCGGTCTCGGATTGCTATACACAAGTTGGGGAGAACTGCCTCACGGAGGATGGGAACTCATTGTGCTGGGAGTATTCTGCGTAATATTTGCCTTCCTTTATACCACCGTCCTCTCCTATCAAGGTTGGGGCGACTTACTGGTGCTGATATTCTTCGGCTTTGTTCCGGTAGGCGGCACATACTATGTGCAGGCATATACATTCACCCCAAACGTCATCATTGCTTCGCTCATCAGCGGACTGGTAATAGATACCTTATTAGTTGTGAACAATTATCGCGACCGCGATCAGGATGCCCTCAGCGGAAAACGTACGCTCATCGTCCGTTTCGGAGAACCTTTCGGCAGATACCTTTACCTCTGGCTCGGCATCATCGCGACATTGCTTTCCTTCTGGTTTGCCCAAGGCTGGAACTATGCAGGTATCTTCATGCCTTTCACCTACCTTTATTTCCACGTAACTACCTGGAAACGCATGGTAAAGATACGAAGCGGTAAAAAATTAAACAGCATACTGGGCGAGACTTCGCGCAATATGCTGTTTATGGGGATTCTTCTTAGTGTTATAATAGCAATCACTAACCGTTAATCACTAATATCATCTCTTTCCATACATCTTCTCGTAATAGTGCTGATAATCACCGCTGGTTACTTCTTCCACCCAGTCCTGATTATTCAGATACCACTCGATAGTCTTCACGATACCGTCTTCGAATTTCGTTTCGGGATACCAGCCTAAAGCGGCAGTGATCTTTGCCGGATCAATGGCATATCGCTGGTCATGGCCGAGACGGTCTTTCACGAAGGTAATCAGGTCTTCATTAATCCAGCTGATATCAATCTGACCGTCTTCATCCTTCACTTTCTTCTTCAGAACTTCACGATATTCCGGTTTCTCTGTCATCAATCGGTGGATAGTGGCAATAGTTAACTTCACGATTTCGAGGTTGGTCTTTTCATTATGACCGCCTACATTGTATACTTCACCTTCTACGCCTTCGCGAACTACCAGGTCGATAGCTTTGCAGTGGTCTTCCACATACAACCAGTCGCGCACATTGCTACCGTCACCATAAACAGGAAGCTTCTTTCCTTCCAGAATATTCTTGATAATCAGCGGAATCAACTTTTCGGGGAAATGATACGGACCGTAGTTATTGGAGCAGCGGGTAATGGTTACCGGCATCTTATACGTATCATGATAAGCCATAACCACCATATCGGCACTTGTTTTGGAAGCACTGTAAGGACTGTGCGGGCAAAGCGGAGTTTGCTCTGTGAAGTATCCTTCGGCACCCAATGAGCCATACACTTCATCGGTAGAAACCTGATGATAGCGTACACCCTTGCGCCAGGTAGGATAACCATTTTCATCCTTACCCGTCACCCAGGCACGACGCGCTGCATCCAGCAGGTTCTGCGTACCCAGAATGTTAGTAACCAGGAAAAGCTGCGGATTTTCAATACTGCGGTCTACATGACTTTCAGCGGCAAAGTTCACCACATAGTCGAATTTGAACTTGGCAAACAGTTCGTCAGCCAATACACGGTCGCAAATGTCACCCTTCACAAAGATACAACGTTCATCATCAATGTCTTTGGCGATGGTACCGAGGTTGCCGGCATAAGTCAAAGCATCCAATATCACAAGCTTGACATCATCATGCTTTGCCAGAATGTGCTTGATATAATTCGCGCCAATAAACCCGGCTGCACCGGTTACGAGATAAGTCTTCATTGATTTATGATTTATAATTTATAATTTATGATTTTCTCAACGGTGAGAATTGGCAAGTTCCATCAGGTATGTACCGTATTCCGTTTTGCCGAGTTGCTCACCAAGACGATATAACTGATCGGCATCTATCCAACCTTTGCGCCAGGCTATTTCTTCGATACAGCTGACGCGGAAACCTTGTCGGTTCTGTATGGTAGCCACAAAGTTGCTTGCTTCCAGCAGACTGTCGCAGTTACCCGTATCGAGCCATGCGAAACCACGGCCGAAGATTTCTACTTTCAGAGTGCCTTCATCCAGATACAAGCGGTTAAGATCGGTGATTTCATATTCGCCACGGGCAGATGGTTTCAAAGCGGCAGCCTTGGCAGTGACAGTAGAGTCATAGAAATAAAGACCGGGCACAGCATAGTTGCTTTTGGGTTGCGCAGGCTTCTCTTCGAGCGAAATGGCTTTGCCGTCGGCATCGAATTCCACCACGCCATAGGCACGTGGGTCCTTTACATAATAGCCGAAGATACATGCGCCTTTTTCTATCGAAGCGGCACGCTTCAACATAGCAGAGAAGCCCTGGCCGTAGAACATATTATCACCTAGGATAAGACATCCCGGTTCACCATTCAGAAACTCGGCACCCAGGACAAAAGCCTGTGCCAGTCCGTTAGGTTTCTCCTGTATCTTATAAGAGAAGGACATTCCGAGCTCTTCACCCGTACCGAGCAATTCGCGAAACATGGGTAAGTCACGTGGAGTGGAAATAATCAACACTTCGCGTATCCCCGCCAACATAAGCGTGGAAAGCGGATAGTAAATCATCGGCTTGTCATAAACCGGCATAATCTGCTTGGAAATAGCCTTTGATAAGGGGTAAAGGCGGGTGGCGCTACCACCGGCAAGAATAATTCCTTTCATATTTCAGTTCTTTTTTCGGTTGATACAAATATAGAATAAAATAAGAAGGAGGACCAAGCCCCACGGCTCTCAATTTGCTATTCAAGTCGCAAAGATAATGCAAAGCAAATGTAGTACAAAATAATTTAATTTATTTTTAGGAGCTTTCTCAACCTGCCAACTCTATTACTTCAAGATCCTTGAACACTCCATTGTCAACAATGAAACGGACCATTGTGCGTACCTTATGGAATCCGGACATACCTGCGGCACCCGGATTGATGTGCAGCATATCCAGTGTTTTGTCATACTTCACCTTCAATATATGAGAATGTCCGCTAATGAAAAGTTTGGGCGGACGCACCAGAATGCTTCCCCGTATGGAAGGATCGTAATTGCCCGGATAGCCCCCAATATGTTTTATCAGCACTTCGGCACCGTCAACAGTAAAACGGTTGATTTGCGGATAAACCTGACGGATGTCTTGCCCGTCAATGTTGCCATACACGGCACGGAAAGGACGGAATGCCGCCAACTTCTGCGCCACTTCCAGCGAACCGATGTCACCGGCATGCCAGATTTCATCACACGTTTCAAAATATTGCAGATACTTTTCATCCCAATATCCGTGTGTATCGGATAATAAACCAACTTTTGTCATCTTTCTTTTGTTTATCTGTGCAAAGGTAACTATATTTGGGCAAATCTTGATGAGTATGGAAAACCAATATCAATATTTTAAACGGGACATTAGTTGGCTATCATTCAATTACCGCGTTCTGTTGGAAGCGGAAGATGACACCCTGCCTCTGTATGAACGCATTAACTTTATATCCATTTATTCTTCCAACCTGGAAGAGTTCTACAAGATACGTGTTGCCGACCATAAAGCAATAGCTACCGGTGCCGCACAAAGTGACGAGGAAACCGTACAGTCTACCATCGAACTGGTGGATGCGATAAACCTTGAAGTAAACCGCCAAATGGAGGACCGTATCCGTATCTACGAGCAAAAGATACTTCCTGCCCTGAAGAAAAATCATATCATTTTCTATCAGAGCCGAAATGTGGAACCCTTCCATCACGACTTCGTGCGACGTTTCTTCCGGGAAGAAATTTTCCCGTTCCTGCAACCTGTGCCGGTGTCCAAGGACAAGGTCATTTCGTTTCTGCGCGATAACCGTCTGTATCTTGCCGTCCGTCTTCAACAGAAAGGATTGCCGTCCGGTGCTCCGGGACGTACGCAATATTTCGTAATGAAACAGCCGTACAGCAAAGTACCACGTTTCATAGAGTTACCCAAAGTAGGAAACAACTATTATCTGATGTTCATAGAGGATATCATCAAGGCTAATCTGGATGTTATCTTCCCGGGCTATGATGTAGAAAGCAGTTATTGCATCAAGATTTCGCGCGATGCGGATATACTGATAGACGATGCCGCCAACACTTCCGAAATCATCGAACAGGTAAAGACTAAAGTAAAGAAACGCAAGATAGGAGATGTGTGCCGCTTTGTGTATGACCGTGCCATGCCGCAGGATTTTCTTGATTTCCTGGTGGACGCTTTCCATATCGACCGCCGCGAGTTAGTTCCGGGAGACAAGCATCTCAACCTGGAAGACTTGCGCCATTTGCCTAATCCCAACCCCAATATACACCCTATACGGAAGCCGCAACCGATGAAACTGACCTGCCTTGATGAACGGGAATCCATATTCCGCTATGTGGAGAAAAAAGATTTGCTGTTACATTATCCTTACCATTCATTCGAACATTTCATCCACTTCCTGTACGAAGCCGTACACGAACCTACCGTGCGTGAAATCATGGTAACACAATACCGGGTTGCCGAGAACTCAGCTGTAATCAACACTCTGATAGCCGCCGCACAGAATGGCAAAAAGGTCACTGTTTTTGTGGAACTGAAAGCCCGCTTCGACGAAGAAAACAACCTTGCCACTGCTGAAATGATGAAAGCTTCGGGCATTAATATCATATATAGTATTCCTAAATTAAAGGTACATGCCAAGGTCGCCCTCGTCCTTCGACGCAACGCGGAAGGGAAAAAACTAACCAGTTATGCCTATATCAGCACCGGTAACTTCAATGAAAAGACTGCTACGCTCTACGCAGACAGTGGTCTATTTACCTGTAACCGGATCATCGTGAACGATCTGTACAACTTGTTCCGTACCCTTCAAGGTAAAGAGAATCTGAAGTTCCATCGCTTACTGGTAGCACGTTTTAACCTGATACCGGAACTGAACCGTCTGATTGATCATGAAATGGAACTAGCGAAAAAAGGAAAAGTCGGTCGCATCATACTAAAGATGAATGCACTGCAAGATCCTACTATGATAAACCGTCTGTATGAAGCCTCGCAAGCCGGTGTGGAAATAGACCTGATTGTCCGTGGCATCTGCTGCCTGATGCCGGGGCAAACATACAGTCGTAACATTCGTGTCACACGTATTGTGGATACATTTCTGGAACACGCGCGTATATGGTATTTCGGTAATGGAGGAAATCCGAAACTATTCCTCGGCTCACCGGACTGGATGCGGCGTAATCTGTACCGTCGTATCGAGGCCATCACCCCCATACTGGATCCGGATGCAAAGCAGGAATTGATAGATATGCTTTCTATCCAGCTCTCAGATAAGCGTAAAGCCTGTTTTGTAGATGAGAATCTGCGTAACTGTTGGAAATCAGCTCATCCGCAAAAGGAAAAAGTACGTTCACAATATACTTTTTATGAATACCTGAAGGAGAAAACCGAATAGTTTTGTAACATCTATGTAATATGTATGACATTTCTCTGCAACACGATTTACGTTCCTTTGCAGCCAGAAATAAAATACATTATTATGGAAACTATTTATCTATGCATTGTCATCTTCCTGTTCGTCCTTGCGGTGTTCGACCTCATTGTGGGCGTCAGTAATGATGCAGTCAATTTTCTTCAATCGTCAGTCGGGGCAAAAGCTGCTTCTTTCAAAACCGTGCTGTTTATCGCCGGTATAGGCGTATTCATCGGTGCAGCGTTGTCCAACGGAATGATGGACATCGCCCGGCACGGTATCTATCAACCACAGCATTTCTACTTTGCCGAAATCATGTGCATCCTGCTTGCCGTGATGCTGACGGACGTTGTGCTGCTGGACGTTTTCAACACAATGGGTATGCCGACTTCCACTACCGTATCCATGGTATTCGAGTTACTCGGAGGTACATTCGCATTGGCACTGATCAAGGTGCAAGGCAGTGATACGCTGGGACTAGGTGATCTCATAAACACAGACAAAGCGTTGTCCGTCATTATGGCAATCTTCGTTTCTGTCGCTATCGCCTTCTTCTTCGGTATGCTGGTACAATGGCTGGCACGCGTGGTGTTCACTTTCAACTACAAGAAGAAGATGAAATACAGCATCGGGATCTTCGGAGGTATTGCCGTTACGTCCATCATCTATTTCATGCTGATAAAAGGTTTGAAGGACAGCTCATTCATGACTCCCGACAACAAACAATGGATACAGGACAACACGGTTATGCTGATCGGTTTCTGTTTTATATTTTTCACGATACTCATGCAAGTACTGCACTGGCTCAAAATCAATGTATTCAAAGTAGTGGTTTTGCTGGGTACTTTCGCTCTGGCTCTCGCCTTTGCTGGCAATGACCTCGTAAACTTCATAGGCGTACCTTTAGCCGGATATTCTTCTTTCATCGACTTTACCACTAATGGAGCAGGCAGTTCGCCGGACGGTTTCCTGATGTCCTCACTTCTCGGTCCCGCCAAAACACCCTGGTATTTTCTCTTCGGAGCAGGTGTCATCATGGTATACGCTCTCTGCACTTCTAAAAAAGCACATAATGTAATCAAGACTTCCGTCGACCTTGCCCGCCAGGATGAAGGAGAAGAGAACTTCGGAAGCACGCCGATTGCCCGCACACTGGTACGTTTAAGTATGACAATGTCCAATAATATTTCTAAAGTGATGCCCGAAGGTATGAAGCGTTGGCTCGACACCCGCTTCCGCAAAGACGAGGCCATCCTTGCCGATGGCGCTGCATTCGATCTGGTTCGCGCTTCAGTAAACTTGGTATTGGCAGGTCTGCTTATTGCATTGGGTACTTCATTAAAATTACCTCTTTCCACCACTTATGTGACTTTCATGGTTGCCATGGGTACTTCCCTCGCCGACCGTGCCTGGGGACGTGACTCTGCCGTATTCCGTATCACAGGTGTACTTAGTGTGATTGGTGGCTGGTTTATTACAGCCGGTGCCGCATTTACCATCTGTTTCTTCGTTGCCATGATAATCCACTTCGGTGGTACATTTGCCATCATCGCGCTGATTGGCTTGGCAATATTCTCACTCATTCGTAGCCAGGTGATGTACAAGAAACGCAAAGCTAAAGAAAAAGGGAATGAAACCATCAAACAACTGATGCAGAGTAGCAACAATGCAGAAATTCTGGAACTGCTGCGTAAACATACCCGTGAAGAGTTAGTGAAGGTACTGGCATTTACCGAAGAAAACTTAGAACGTACCGTAACGGCATTCCTGCACGAAAACCTTCGCGGATTACGTCGCTCCATGGGTTCAGTAAAATTTGAAAAACAACTCATTAAGCAGATGAAACGTACCGGGACCCTCGCCATGTGTCGCCTGGACAACAATACGGTATTGGAAAAAGGTCTTTACTACTATCAAGGTAATGATTTCGCCAGCGAACTGGTATACAGCATCGGACGTCTCTGTGAACCTTGTCTTGAACATATTGACAATAACTTCAAGCCATTGGATACCATTCAGAAAGGTGAGTTCTCTGACGTTACGGAAGATATAATCTACTTATTACAAGTTTGCCGTCACAAGATGGAAAATAACGATTATGAAAGCTTTGAGAATGAACTCCGGAAAGCGAATGATCTGAACGGACAATTATCGCACCTGAAGCGTGAAGAGTTACAGCGCATTCAAAGTCAGGCCGGTAGCATCAAGGTCAGCATGGTTTATCTGACAATGATACAGGAAGCCCAGAACGTTGTTACTTATACAATCAACCTGATGAAAGTCAGTCGCAAGTTCCAATTGACGGAATAAGATTTCACCACAGAGTAAAAGAGGAGTCCCACAGAGTTTAATTTCAAATTGATTAAACTCTGTGGGACTCCTCTTTTACTCTGTGGTGAGAAACAAAATTTAGTCTCTGCGTCCCATAAATATCATAATGTAGTAAATCAGCGTTGCCAATGAACCCAATGCAGCCACCACATAGGTATAAGCAGCGGAACGAAGTGCATCTTCGGCTTGCTTATGATTGTAAGAGTTCGTAATGCCCGAACGGCTCAACCATACCAATGCACGCTTACTTGCGTCTATTTCCACCGGCAAAGTGACGAAACTGAACAGTGTGGTCATAGCAAACAGGATAATACCTGCCAGCAATAACTGCGGGAACGTGTTCAATAGCAAGATACCACCCAGCAACAACCAGGTCATCCACTGTGAAGCAAACGATACCACTGGCACCAACTTGCTACGCATAGTCAGCGGAGCATAAGCCCGTGCGTGTTGCACTGCATGTCCACACTCGTGAGCGGCAACGGCAGCAGCCATGATACTGTTACTTTCATATACACCTTCACTCAGGTTTACTGTCTTATTGGCAGGGTTATAGTGGTCTGTCAGTTGTCCCGGCGTATGTGTCACCTGAACATCATAAATTCCATTGTCATGTAACATCTGAAGGGCAACATCACGGCCCGTCATTCCATTACCGGTAGGGATCTTGGAGTACTTCTTGAACTTGTTCTGCAAGTTCATTTGCACCAGCCAGCTAACTACAGCTATACCAATAAAGATAATCCATTGTATTCCTATCATTCCTTCCATAATCTTTTTCTGTTTTTAGTAATTAAAAATGTGTCGTTTGTTATATATAATACAAATTGTTTGCCAAAAATAAAGGGAAACCGTGAGCTTTACTACAGTTTCCCTTATATTTTAGGAAGAATTAGCGAAAACCGACTATTGCCCAACAAGTTGTAACTCTATCACGTAATCCGTATCTGCGGGAACTTCCGATAATTGCAACACCACTCCCTGTCCGGTACGGGTAATTCGTATCGGGGATTGATCTTTAAACAGAAAACCCTTCTTCACCATTTTTCCATCCAATGGAAGATAAAGCGCATTATCCTTCAAATTCAAGATGTGAACAAAAAGTCGGTTTCCTTTTTGTGTTGTCACTCCCCAATCATGTGGAGGAATAATACCGCCACGAGTGCCATAAATCGTTTCGCCATACACTTTCATCCACTCTCCCACTTCCTTCAGCCTCTGAACTGCCACTTCTGGCAGACACCCGTCCGGCTGAGGGCCGATATTCATCAGAAGATTTGCATTCTTTCCGGCAGCCTTCACCAGATAATGTATCAATGTTTTCGTTGACTTATAATCTTGATCGGTAATCTTATATCCCCACATCCCGTTCATGGTTTCACAAGTTTCCAGAGGCAGGTGACTGACATCTTGCCCAGATAGTCCGGCACTGTTTTCCCCCGGCAGATCACGCTCGAAGATTTGTATATCTTCCCCTGGGAAAGGTACCTGATGATGGTTGTTCCCTACCAGACAAGCAGGTTGCAGGCGATGTATCAGCGCATATTGTTCCGGTAGCTGCCAGTCAAAATCCGGATTAGCATCCTGGTCCCACCAGCCATCGAACCAGATAGCACCTATCGGACCGTAGTTCGTCAACAACTCCGTCAACTGGTTATTCATAAAAGTATAATAGCTTTTCCAGTCTCCTTTCGGATTAGGCCTTCTGGTTCCACGCCCTGTACGTCCCCAAGGTGCGTCTTCACGATACCAGTCGATATGGGAGTAATAGAAATGAAGCCGAATACCTTGTTTATGACATTCGTCTGCCAATTCTTTTACTACATCGCGCTTGAAAGGGGTTGCATCTACAATATTATAAGCGGAATACTTGGTATGAAACATAGAGAACCCTTCATGGTGGCGACTTGTAAAGCAGATATATTTGGCTCCCGATGCCTTAATGGCACTTACCCATTCAGCCGCACTAAACTTGGAAGGATAGAAACCTCCGGCAAGTTTGGCATATTCTTTATAGTTCAAATCTTTATTGGTCATCGTCCACTCACCGGTAGCCAACATACAGTATAGTCCCCAGTGCAGGAATATTCCAAACTTATTGTCTTGAAACTCCTGACGGGCTTTCAGGTTCTCGGCAGACGGTTGATAAGTCTGCGCCTTTGCAGGCAAAAAGGATGCTGCAAACAAAAGGGATAAAAGAAGGTGTGTTTTCATCATAAAGTATGCGGATGGGTTAATAAAAAATGAGATTACATCAGCATGTATATCTGATGTAATCTCATTATAATATAGTTAGACTTACTCTTCTGTATAACGTTCAATCGTCTGTCCACGATCAGGACCTACGGAAACAATCTTGATGGGCACACCAAGTTGTTCTTCCAGGAATGTCAGGTAAGCATTGAATTCTTCTGGGAATTCATCTTCGCTCTGCATTCTTGTCATGTCAGTTTCCCAACCGGGCAACTCAACATAAACCGGCTCAAGACCTTCGCTGATGTCATACGGAAAATAATCAATTTCTTCACCGTTTACTTTATAAGCTACACAAGCTTTGATTGTTTCGAATGAATCGAGTACATCGCTCTTCATCATGATCAATTTGGTAACACCGTCTACCATAATGGCATACTTCAACGCCACCAAGTCAATCCAACCGCAACGACGTTTACGACCTGTTACCGAACCAAACTCATGTCCCAGTGTACAAATCTGGTCACCTGTCTTATCAAACAGCTCCGTAGGGAACGGACCTGCACCTACACGTGTACAGTATGCTTTGAAGATACCATAGACTTCACCAATCTTATTAGGAGCCACACCCAAACCAGTACATGCACCTGCACAAATAGTATTGGAAGAAGTAACAAACGGATATGAACCAAAGTCGATATCCAACATCGTGCCCTGAGCACCTTCACAAAGTACTGACTTATTATCGTTCAGCAGGTTATTAATCTCATGCTCGCTGTCTACCAACGGGAATTGCTTCAGGTACTCAACACCCTCCATCCAGGCCTTTTCAATCTCTGTCAGGTCATACTCATAATTCAAACCTTTCAGAATTTGCTCATGACGAGCTTTGGCTTCAGCATATTTCTGTTCGAAGTTATGCAGGATATCACCTACACGCAGACCGTTACGACTAATCTTATCGGTATAAGTCGGACCGATACCTTTACCCGTCGTGCCTACTTTAGCATCACCTTTCGCAGCTTCGTAAGCGGCGTCCAATATGCGGTGGGTCGGCAAGATGAGATGCGCTTTCTTAGAAATATGCAAGCGCGCTTTCAGGTTATGACCGGATGCTTCCAATGCTTCAGCCTCTGCCTTGAAGAGAGCCGGATCAAGCACCACGCCATTACCAATGATATTCACCTTGTCACCTTGGAAAATTCCCGAGGGAATAGAACGGAGCACATACTTCTGCCCTTCGAACTCGAGTGTATGTCCGGCATTCGGTCCGCCTTGGAAGCGAGCCACAACATCGTATCTCGGAGTTAATACGTCAACGACTTTGCCTTTGCCTTCGTCGCCCCATTGTAATCCTAATAGAACATCTACTTTCATTTTTCTTTCTTATGGTTATTATTTTTCTTCTTACGTTTGTTAGCGCGGTCGCACTTACTGCACAATCCATACAGATAAAGCGAATAATGTGACAGACTGAACCGACTCAACTTAGTATTCCCAATCGCCTGCTGTAACTCTTCGTTCTGAAATTCAGTCACCTTGCCACACTGCGTACAGATTTGATGGTGATGCGTATCACGGTTATAGCTCTTTTCGTATTGGGAGGAATTTCCGAACTGATGTTTGATTACCAGTCGTGCATTGATGAGAAGGATAATAGTATTGTAAAGAGTCGCGCGGCTCACACGGAAATTCTCCTGGTCAGCCATCAGCGAATAAAGCGTATCGATGTCAAAATGACCATCAATGGAATAGATAGTATCGAGTATGGCATAGCGTTCGGGAGTCTTGCGATGCCCGTTCGCGTTGAGATATTCAGTGAATATCTGCTTTACCGTATCTTTCACATTCTGACTTTCCATTTTGGCGGCGCAGTTTTTTACAGCCAACAAAGTTAAGCCTTTTTTGCGGAAAGCAAATGAGAAAGGGGAAAAAAAACAAAAAAAGAGTGATAGAGTAATCACCCTATCACTTTATTCTATTTCTTCTCTTACAAGATTATATAGCAACTGTTCGGCTTCCGATTCGGAATGTTCCATCTCTTCCACCCGACGGCACACTTGGAAAGCATGTTCTTCACTATGCTGCATGAAGCGGCGAATGGCCGCCATAGCTGCATTGCGCACGTGGTAGGAACCGGAAATAAAAGTGCAAACCGCCTGGTCGAGAAATTCGTTCGCAGTACGTTCATTCATATCCCCCTTCTTCATCAGCAAGCGGGCAATGGTGAGAAACCCGCACATCTGTACATACTCCCGCTCATCGGCAATCCATTGAAAAGACTTCGCAGGAGCATAAGGAAGATGCTGGAACAGATTCATAGAAGTAAGTTCCGCTATTTCAATATTCTGAATGCTTTCCACCCAGATATCAGCAATCTCCGGAAAGAAGCTGTCTACCGGCTGCAACAGCCCTGCCAGAATCTTACATTCACGGATATCCTCTTTCCACAAAGCTTGCGCCAATGAGTGATCTTTTTCGTACCCTTCGGCAATTGCCTTGATACGGGGAAGTTCTACACCGAAATTCAATTTATAGACCAGTCCCTTTTCACGCATACTTTGAGACACAGCCCCGTTCATAGAGAGGCGGAGCTGTGTCTTTATTTCTTTCAGTTGTTCATGTAAATCCACAAAACAATGATTTATAGTTAATTATTAATAGAAGGCAGATTAGAATAATCCTTACTGTAACGCAACATTTGTTCTGCATAACCTTCGTCATAAGTCACTTTTACGTCGGTTATCTTACCGGCTGCATCTACCACTGCTTCATATTTCGGATTTACAAATCCCTTGTACGGAGCCAGATTCAGTTTTTTATAACGTTCCAGAACTTCGGCATGCAAAGCCGGATCTACCTTTACAGCATAATTTTCCACCAAATCGTGAGCGCCCTGATAGTCGCCCGTCGATTTAATACGTTGGATTTCGGACAGTAACTCACCGAAGAGTTCACGCAACTTTTCGTAATCGTTCACTACTACATAAGTCTTACCATCTTTCTTCACCAGCTCTACTACTTTATCCGCCGCACCTTTCTCAAACACCCAGCGGGCAATGAGCTGACGATTACGCATGTGGGCTTCTTCCACATTATTCCCCGGTTCAATGCGAACCAACTGTGTCATCAGGCCGTTCATCAGATAAGTATAATATTCTGCTTTGTAAGCATCTGCATTGGGTGTCAGCCCCAATTCTACCAACTTAGGATCAGCTACATAATACAGACCGAACAAGTCCGCACGTGCTTCCTCAATCGTGGAGCCATAGGCTTTCAAAGCATCCGGATCAACTCCCGGAAGCAACTTTCCGGAACCATGCCCCAAACATTCATGCAAGTCCGTATGGAGTTCGCCTGTCAGATCGGCATATTTATCTATCAACTGCAATTCGGCATCGCTATATACAAACTCTTCATTGAATCCGTTGCCATGAGCCGCCTTATTATATGCATCCGTAATATTACCGATAGTCACAGATTTAGAACCATGATGGCTACGTATCCAGTTGGAGTTAGGTAAATTGATACCGATAGCCGTTGCCGGATAAAGGTCACCGGCCAGAATAGCAGCAGTAATCACCTTGGCAGAAACACCTTTCACTTCATCTTTCTTGAATTGTTTATCTACCGGAGAATGATCTTCAAACCATTGCGCATTGCCACTGATAATCTCAGTACGATGCGTAGCTTCCATATCCTTAAAGTTTACCAATGATTCCCAGCTTGCCTTCATACCCAACGGATCACCATAGCTTTCAGTAAATCCATTCACAAAGTCCACAAGGGAATTCAAATCTTTCACCCAAAGGATAGCATATTCATCAAAAGTCTTCAGATCACCGGTCTCATAAAACTTTATCAGTTCGGCAATCACAGCCTTCTGTTCCGGATTTTCAGCCACGCCTTCCGCTTTCTTCAGCCAGTATACAATCTTATCGATAGCCTGTCCGTACAGACCACCCACTTTCCAGATCTTTTCCTGAATCTTGCCGTTTTCCTTCACCAGACGACTGTTCAGACCGTAAGAAACAGGCGTTTCATCTTTCGGGTCTTTCATTGCATTATAGAAGTCTTCAGCTTCTTTCTGCGTCACACCGTCATAATAGTTGCAAGCAGAAGTCAGCACTAAGTCCTCTCCTGCTGCCTGGTTCACGCGCTTCGGCATCACAGCTGGATCGAAAATAACCGGAGACAGCTCATCGCATAATTGTTCTGCGGTTTGTCCTTCAGCCAGCGGCAATGTAGAGGCATCTACACTCAGCATAGCCTCTTTGAAAAATTCGGGAGCAAAACCAGGCACGAACTTCTCAGAGCCATAATGATGGTGAATGCCATTAGAGAACCACACACGTTTAAGGTACACTTCCATCGCCTTAAAATCAGGCGTATTTTTGTCTCCTTTATATCCTGTATAAACAGCTTCCAACGTTCTCCGAATGCGCAGGTTATATTTTCCATTCTGATCGAAGAGAATGTCACGGCCCTGCAAAGCAGCTTCCGTAAGGTAATACACCAGCTCTTTCTGTTGGAGCGACAAGTTCTCGAAACCGGGAACCCGGTAACGTAATATTTGTAAGTCTGCAAATTGTTCCACTGTATAATCAAATTTATCTGCCTCGGCAGTTGTTGTCTTCGAGCCGCTACAAGCTGTCAGCAATGCAAAAGCGGCACATGCTATTAGTTGTTTCTTCATGTGTCGGGAGATATGTGAGTTGGTATTTAGAAAAGACGAAAAGGAAGTATTCCGAAACAGTTGCTTCGGAATATTTCCTTTTTATACATTGTTCTACGCAGAATTATTGTTTTTTATCTGCGTGTTTTTTGCGATATCCATTAGGAGTTTCACCTACATTTTTGTAAAATGCAGCGTAGAAAGACTGACGGTTGGCAAAACCTACCATCGTGCTAATTTCCTCTACATTCTTGTCGGCATATCTCTTGTCCGTCAATAAATGCTTAGCATCTTTTACTCTGTACTCATTCAATAGGCATGAATAGTTCATACCAAAACGAGAATTTACTACAGCAGACAAATAGCGAGTATTGGTTTTCAACTCTTTCGCCAAGTCTTTAGCCGAGTAATCGGGATCTTTGTACTTCTTCTGCACAACCACGATATTCAATATCTTGTCATACAATTCATCTGCCAATTCCGGACGAATCAACGAGCGGTAAGCAGCATTCTTCTCTTTTTTCTCTCTCAGGTTATAGGGGCGCTTCTTTGTAGCCGCTTCCTGATTCTTGTTTTCTAAATCACTCATTTGAATTAACTGGTTAGGGTTTGTTAAAAAATGAAAGCCCGAAGGATTTTCCTTTAGACTTTACAAAAGTCTGACATTTTTTTCTAATACGCAACTTTTCTCGTACATATTTTTGATCTATAAACAACGAAAAAGGTTGAAAAGTAGTCTTTAAGCCGATTTAATAAGAAACTTTAACTTTTACAAAAGAGGTTATGATATAAAATGAATACGTTTATCAGCTTGTTTTATATACAATAATTAATGTACCTTTGCAGGATAAAACTTTATCAACGAAAATGATACAGACGCTTAAACGATATTTTGGTTACGATAGTTTCCGCCCCTTACAAGAAGAGATTATCCGCACATTACTGGCCGGAAAAGATTCCTTGGTATTGATGCCTACCGGAGGTGGAAAGTCCATTTGTTACCAGCTTCCGGCCCTGTTATGCGAAGGAACTGCCGTCGTAGTTTCCCCTTTAATTTCCCTGATGAAAGATCAGGTGGAATCACTTTGTGCCAACGGTGTAGCTGCGGGTGCTCTGAACAGCAGTAACGACGAGACGGAAAATGCCGCCCTACGCCGTTCTTGCATGGAAGGAAAGCTGAAATTACTCTACATTTCGCCTGAGAAATTAATAGCAGAAGCCAACTATCTTTTAAGAGATATGCACATCTCATTATTTGCCATCGATGAAGCGCATTGTATTTCACAATGGGGACATGATTTCCGTCCGGAATATGCACAAATGGGATTCATACGCGAGATGTTTCCAAATATTCCGGTCATAGCTCTTACAGCTACAGCAGATAAAATTACACGTGAAGATATTGTACGGCAGTTACACCTCAACCAGCCGAAGGTTTTCATCTCTTCTTTCGACCGCCCCAACCTGAGTCTTACCGTAAAACGGGGATACCAACAGAAAGAAAAGAGTAAAGCCATACTGGATTTCATTGATCGCCATCGCGGTGAAAGCGGCATCATCTATTGCATGAGTCGCAGCAAAACGGAGACAGTAGCACAGATGCTGCAAAAACAAGGGCTCCGTGTAGCCGTTTATCATGCCGGATTATCCTCCACCCGAAGGGATGAAGCACAGGATGATTTCATCAACGACCGTGTACAAATAGTTTGTGCCACGATTGCTTTCGGTATGGGAATTGATAAAAGTAATGTGCGCTGGGTCATCCATTACAATCTGCCTAAGAGTATAGAGAGTTTTTACCAGGAGATCGGGCGTGCCGGACGAGATGGATTGCCAAGTGATACTCTCTTATTTTATTCTCTGGCCGACCTCATTCTATTAACCAAGTTTGCGACGGAAAGCGGTCAACAAGGTATCAACCTGGAGAAGTTACAACGTATGCAACAATATGCTGAAGCTGATGTTTGCCGGCGTCGCATCCTGTTGAGTTATTTCGGTGAAGCCACTACAGAGGATTGCGGGAACTGTGATGTCTGCAAGAATCCCCCCCAACGTTTTGACGGAACTGTGATTGTACAAAAAGCTCTAAGTGCTATCGTCCGTACGGAACAGCAAATCGGCACGAGTATTCTTGTAGATATCTTGCGCGGAAATAATACTCCGGATGTATCGGAGAAAAGCTACCAGCAACTGAAAACTTTCGGTGCCGGACGTGAAGTTCCTGCCCGTGACTGGCAGGACTACTTGTTACAAATGCTACAACTGGGTTATTTTGAAATAGCATACAACGAAAACAACCATCTGAAAATAACAAGTAGCGGTAGTGATGTCCTCTTCGGGCGGGCACAAGCACGGTTGGCAGTAATCCGGCGTGAAGAGTTCGCACCCGCCAAAGGACGAAAGAAAAAATCAACCATTCCGGTCAGAGAGCTACCATTGGGGTTACCGAACACGGAAAGTGAAGAACTTTTCGAAGCCCTGCGTGCATTACGGAAAAGGCTTGCAGATCAAGAAGCACTACCGGCCTATATTGTACTGTCCGACAAGGTATTGCATTTACTCAGCACTGCCCGCCCTATTACAATGGAAGCATTCGGCAATATCAGCGGAATCGGTGAATATAAAAAGAAGAAATACGGGAAGGATTTTGTCGAGTTAATCAAGAAATACGTTTAATAACCCGTTGGCGGAATTTCTTATGGTATAAATAATATACTAAAGATGTAAACCACTTATCATTTGCATTGCTGTAGCAATCCCCTGAGATCCGCCTGCGGCACTCCAAGAGACATTGCTTTCTCAAAATCCTGCTTTGCCAAATTTTTCTTCTTCTGGGACAGATAAATCTGTCCGCGCATCAGATAGGCTTCCGTCTGCGAAGGATTCAATTTTAGAGCTTCTTCCAGATCAATCATTGCCAGATCAACATGCTGCATATCCTGTTCTATCCCCGCACGTGCTACGTATAAGGCTGCATCCTGCGGATCTTCTACCAGCATCTTATTCAATATCTCCAAGGCTTTCTGTAAGTTTCCATCTTTTTGCTCCAGAGTGGCGAGTCCTAAACGGGCATTATAATTCTGAGGATCGAGCTTCAGTAATCGTTCATAATCTGCCCGGGCAAATTTGAGATCGCGCTGAGTCACATAAATATAGGCACGCATCAAGAGTGCTTCCCGGTTATCCTTTTCCAGATCCAGCACCAAAGAATAGTCTACACGTGCCTGCTCATTCCGTCCCATTTCGAGATTCAGTGCGGCACGATTCAAGAGAATGGGAACAGCCCGTGGAGCAATGTTCAAGGCATACGTGTAAGATTCTAAAGCCTGATCATAATCCCGTTGCCGACGTTGGATAGTACCGAGATTAGAAAACAATAAGGCATTATGCGGATTAGCAGGTTCCAGTTTCAAAGCCTGGCGGATATAATTTTCCGCCTGTGCCAGACTATCTTGTTCCGTACAAGCAATAGCACGGTCCGCAAGTTCCTGGTAAGTTTGGGCAAACACAGGAGATACACCTATTATATATACAAGGAAAGAAAGAATAGACTTCTTCATTTTTAATTTATTTAAAGATTATGTTTCAAGGAAGGGAATCATTTGTTTCATTACTTGAAACCGTTAGTTTCATTACTTGGAACTATTAGTTTCATTGCTTGAAACTCCTGGTTTCACACCGAGAAACTGCTTGTTTCGTCGCTTGAAACTGTTTGTTCCACACGAGGAAACACTTTGTTCCCTAATATACAACGAAACGTTTAATAAGGATGACTAATCCAACGGATAAGTTTCAAATGCAAACAGCTCTGTCGACAGATAACGCTCTCCCGTATCAGGCAGAAGAACTACAATCTTCTTATCCGCAAAATCCGGACGTTGTGCCAGCAAACGCGCTGCATATACAGCCGCACCGGAAGATATGCCCGCCAGTAATCCTTCGGTAGACGCCAACTCGCGTCCGCCACGAATTGCTTCATCATCGGGCACAGGAAGCACTTCATCTACAACGGAGGCATCATAAATAGCAGGAATAAAATTGGCGCCGATTCCCTGAATACGATGTGGCCCTTCCACTCCGCCTTCCAATACAGGAGATGATTCCGGTTCTACGGCAACAATATACACATCCGGATTATGTTTTTTCAAGGCACGTGCCACTCCACAGATGGTTCCGCCTGTTCCCACTCCGGCTACAAAGACATCCACTTTTCCGTCTGTATCCGTCCAGATTTCTTCACCTGTAGTGAGCGTATGAATCTGTGCGTTAGAAGGATTTTCAAATTGTTGAAGGATGATTGAACCAGGAATAGACGCCCTCAACTCCTGCGCTTTTGCAATGGAGCCTGCCATACCGGTCAATCCATCTGTCAGTACAATTTCAGCACCCAGTGCTTTCAGCAGATTACGACGCTCTATACTCATGGTTTCGGGCATCGTGAGCATCAGGTGATATCCTTTGATTGTAGCAACCATCGCCAGTCCCACACCGGTATTTCCACTGGTAGGCTCTATAATCGTCGCACCGGGCTTCAGTGCTCCGCGCGCTTCTGCATCTTCGATCATGGCAAGCGCCACACGATCCTTCACACTCCCAGCCGGATTGAACGCTTCCAACTTTGCGATAATATTCTGTTTCAGTCCGTATTTACGACTGTATTCCGCTAATTCCATAAGCGGAGTGCGACCGATAAGTTCCGTCAGGTTCTTTGCTATTTTTGCCATAACAATCTAATTATTAAATATCCTCACTTGCAGGTATCTTTGTACAAAGATAGATAAAAAACTATTTCGCTGCTCAAGTGTTACATTTCTATCACGTAAATTTGCATAATAAAATTTATATAACTCTTACACCTTATTAAATATATGTCACACGAACATTCACATCAGCATAGCCATGCCATCAACGCAGAGTCGCTGAACAAGGCATTTATTATAGGCATTGTTCTCAATTTAGCTTTTGTCGTCATAGAGTTTGCAGCCGGTTTCTGGTTCGATTCCCTCGCACTGCTTTCTGATGCAGGACACAATTTAAGCGATGTAGTCAGTCTCGTGCTGGCATTGCTGGCTTTCCGTCTGGCCAAAGTCAAAGCCAATGAACGATATACGTATGGTTATAAAAAAAGTACAATCCTGGTATCCTTGCTTAATGCAGTCATTTTGCTGGTAGCCGTAGGCGCCATTGTCATCGAAAGTATTCATAAGCTGAATAATCCGGCAGTTGTTCCCGGTGGAGCCATTGCCTGGGTAGCAGGTGTGGGTGTACTTATCAATGCATTCACAGCTTTCCTTTTTATGAAAGATAAGGAAAAAGACCTGAACGTAAAAGGAGCTTATCTGCATATGGCGGCAGATACTTTGGTATCAGTGGGAGTATTAGTGGCAGGTATCGTTATCAGCCGGACTGGCTGGTATATTATCGACCCGATTATCGGTCTGATTGTGGCTGTTGTCATTCTCATCTCTACGTGGAATTTACTGCATGACAGTCTTCGTCTGACGCTGGATGGCGTGCCCACGAGTATAGACAGTCAAAAAGTAGTAGAAGCCATCCGTGCCCTTCCCGGTGTTGATGACGTTCACCATATACATATATGGGCCATCAGCACCACAGAGAATGCACTGACAGCCCATATTGTTTTAAAGCAACCGGAAGGTATGCAAGAGGTGAAACACCTTATCCGCCACCGGCTTGAAGATTTCGGCATCGGCCATGCCACTCTGGAGTTTGAAGTTCCGGGCGAACATTGCGAAGCCGTATTTGCCGAAGATTAGCTACGTTTGATATAATCTACCACCCATGCTCCTACTTCTTTGGTACCATACTTCGCACCGCCTTCTACCTGAATTTCCGGTGTACGGACGTTAGCATCCAGAGAAGCGTCTACGGCTTTGCGAATCAATGCGCCTTCTTCCAGCAAATTGAAATATTCGAATAACATGGCAGCCGAAAGGATTTGTGCCAACGGATTAGCGATGTTCAAACCTTTAGCCTGTGGCCATGAACCGTGGATCGGTTCGAATACAGGAGTGCTTTCGCCTGTAGAAGCCGAAGGAAGTAATCCCATAGAGCCACTGATTACAGAACCTTCATCCGTAAGGATATCACCGAATGTATTCTCGGTAACCATTACATCAAAGAATTTAGGCTCCTGAATCATCTTCATGGCTGCATTGTCCACGAACATATAGTCCGTAGTCACTTCAGGATATTGCGGTGCCATTTCCTGGGCAATCTGTCTCCACAGGCGTGAAGATGCGAGCACATTGGCTTTATCTACCACCGTGAGGTGCTTATTGCGTTTCATGGCATACTCGAAACCAACTTTCAGAATACGTTCAATCTCCGGACGAGTGTACATATTGGTATCATACGCTTTGTCATTGTCCTGATACTTCTCACCGAAATACATACCGCCGGTCAGCTCGCGGATACAAAGAAAATCTGCGCCATCCACCAGTTCTGCACGAAGCGGTGATTTATGGAGCAGACATTTGAAAGTTTGTACCGGACGGATATTGGCAAACAATCCCAGTTTCTTACGCATAGCCAGTAGACCCTGTTCGGGACGTACTTTGGCAGTAGGATCATTGTCGAATTTCGGGTCGCCTACAGCCGAGAACAAAACAGCATCCGCGTTTTTACAAACTTCATAAGTAGCTTCGGGGAACGGATCGCCCACTTTGTCGATAGCATCTGCACCGCAGATGGCATATTCGTAGTTTACTTTATGTCCGAACTTCTCACATACGGCGGTCATTACGTCCACACCTACGGTGGAAATCTCCGGGCCAATGCCGTCACCGGCTAATACTGCAATTTTAAAATCCATTGTTTTCTTTATTTTTTAGGTATTCTTCTATTTTCTTTCCCTCAGCGGGGTTCATCATTCTGATTTTTTAAGTTCATAGTCATCCTCAATGATATTCAGCATCTTCATCGTCGCCTTAATCGCTGCCTCCGTCTGGTCGGCATCCAGTCCGCGTGTACGGAACACCGTGCCGTCATAGCTCCAGGTAATCACTGTCTGCACAAAAGCATCGGTACGCCCACCGGGAGGGATGGTTACGGCATAGTTCGTCAGCATGGGGAATTTGCGTCCCAATGTCACTTTATAAATCTTACGCAAGGCACGCACAAAAGCATCATACTGACCGTCACCGCTGGAACTTTCTTCAAACTCCTGTCCGTTGATTTCAATCTTCAGCGTAGCCATCGGCTTCAAACCGTAAGCAAGGTTCACGATGTATGTCTTCAGCTTCACTTTCTCATTCATCACCCCGTGCTTCAGTACATCCGAAACGATATAAGGCAAATCTTCCTGGGTAACCAGTTCTTTCTTGTCACCCAACTCGATAATCCGTTCCGTCACCTTACGCATGGAATCCTCATCCAGCGTCAGTCCCAGATCTTCCAGATTCTTACGGATGTTCGCCTTACCACTGTTCTTACCCAGTGCATACTCCCGCTTACGTCCGAAACGCTCGGGTAACAGGTCGTTGCAATAAAGGTTACTCTTATTGTCTCCATCGGCATGCACCCCCGCTACCTGCGTGAACACATTTTCACCTACAATCGGTTTATTGGCGGGTATGGCGATACCCGAATAAGATTCAACCACCCGGCTGACTTCATTCAGACGGCCTTCGTCAATGTTAGTGATAGCATTGAAATGATCTTTCAGAATAGCCTGCACACTGGACAACGGTGCATTACCGGCACGTTCACCCAGACCGTTGATCGTGGTATGAAGTCCCTTCGCACCACTCAGCACGGCAGCCAGCACATTGCTCACTGCCAGGTCGTAGTCATTATGCGGATGGAAATCGAAGTGAGCATGCGGATAGCGCTTCACCATCTTCCGCATATATTCGATGACCTGCAACGGATTCAGCACACCCAGTGTATCAGGCAACATATACCGTTTGATATTCGTGTGCATCAGTGCATCCACCATCTGGAAGACATACTCCGGAGAATCTTTCATCCCGTTGCTCCAGTCTTCCAGGTAAATATTCACCTCCATATCCTGCTCATTGGCATAATTCACTACGCCAATAATATCCTCGATATGTTCTTCAGGGGTCTTTCTCAACTGACAGGTGCAATGCTTCAGCGAACCTTTGCACAGAAGATTAATGACGCGGCAGCCGGTAGCGTGTATCCAGTCTACCGACGTATGCCCGTCTACGAAACCCAACACCTCCACCCGGGGCAATAAATTACGCCGCGCCGCCCAGTCACATATCATCTTGACTGCGTCGAACTCACCGTCCGAAACCCGTGCCGAAGCCACTTCCACCCTGTCTACTTTCAGTTCTTCCAGTAGCAGACGGGCTATCATCAGCTTTTCATGGGGGACGAACGACACACCGCTGGTTTGCTCACCGTCGCGGAGCGTGGTGTCCATGATTTCTATTTGGGGCTGTTTATACTTCATTTTTATTTTCCCACGCTTCTATTTTATCTTTATTCTCTACCAGGAAATCGATGTCATCCAGGCCATTCATCAGGCAATGTTTCTTGTAAGCATTGATTTCGAAAGTCTCACTTTTGCCTGTTGCTTTGTTGGTGATTGTCTGTTCCGGCAGGTTCACCACTACCTCTGTTTTCGGATCGGCGGCAATGGAATCAAACAATTCCTTCAGGAACGGTTCGCTCACCACTACAGGCAATACGAAATTATTCAGTTCATTATTCTTGTGGATATCTGCAAAGAAACTGCTGACCACCACGCGGAAACCATAATCTGCAATGGCCCATGCTGCATGCTCGCGGCTACTGCCCGAACCGAAGTTCTTTCCGGCTACAAGCACCTGTCCGCTATAGGTCGGATCGTTCAGAACGAAAGAGTCGATTTTGTTTCCTTGTTTGTCATACCGCCAGTCGCGGAACAGATTCTCACCGAAGCCCTCTTTAGTCGTAGCTTTCAGAAAACGTGCAGGAATGATCTGGTCTGTATCTACATTCTCCAACGGGAGAGGCACACAAGTACTGGTGATGATATTGAATTTCTGTTTCATTGTTTCTTATCTTTGATTTTGAAATACTTATTATTAATGACTTCTGCCAGGAGGACTGAAATTACATCAGTTCTCTCGGGTCCGTAATCACTCCCGTTACTGCTGCCGCAGCTGCTACCAGCGGACTGGCAAGCAATGTGCGTGAACCCGGTCCCTGACGACCTTCAAAGTTACGGTTACTTGTAGAAACCGCATACATTCCGGCGGGTACCTTATCATCATTCATTGCCAGACAAGCCGAACATCCCGGCTGGCGGATAGCAAAACCTGCTTCCTCCAATACCTTATCCAGACCTTCTTCACGAATCTGTGCATCTACCATCCACGAACCGGGTACCAACCAGGCAACCACATGTTCCGCCTTCTTATGGCCTTTCACTAACGAGGCGAAAGCACGGAAATCTTCAATACGTCCATTCGTACAAGCACCCAAAAACACATAATCTATCTTTTTGCCCAATACTCCCTCACCGGGTTGGAAGCCCATATAATCCATTGATTTCAGGAATGAAGCTTTTGCAGCCTCGCCCATTCCCTCAGTCGTGGGAATGTGTTGCGTGATACCCATACCCATACCCGGATTTGTTCCGTACGTAATCATCGGTTCGATATCTGCCGCATCAAAATGCACTTCTTTATCAAACGTAGCATTCTCGTCGCTCTTCAACGTCTTCCAGTATGCCAACGCCTTCTCCCATTCCTCACCCGCCGGAGCATACTCACGGCCTTTGATATATTCGAATGTCACTTCATCCGGTGCCACCATACCGCCACGTGCACCCATTTCTATACTCAGGTTGCACAGCGTCAGGCGTCCTTCCATGGTCAGACTGCGAACTGCTTCTCCGGCATATTCCACAAAATAACCGGTTGCACCACTCGTTGTCATTTTAGACATCATATAAAGAGCAATATCTTTTGCCGTCACACCTTTACCCAATTTTCCGTCCACTGTGATGCGCATTGTCTTGGGGCGTGTCTGCAAGATACATTGTGAAGCCATTACCATTTCAACCTCACTTGTACCGATACCAAAAGCCACTGCTCCCATCGCACCGTGGGTTGAAGTATGCGAGTCACCACACACAATCGTCATTCCCGGCAACGTCAACCCTCTTTCCGGACCTACCACATGGATGATACCATTCTTCTTATGCAACATACCGAAATGTGTCAATCCGAAATCTTCCGCATTCTTGGCCAATGTATCCACCTGTGTTTTGGAGATCGGATCTTCAATCGGCTTGTCCTGATCGTGGGTCGGCGTATTATGGTCGGGCATACAAACAATCTTTTCCGGACGGAAACATTGGATACCGCGTGCACGCATTCCCGCAAAAGCCTGCGGACTGGTTACTTCATGACAATAAAGGCGATCTATATATAACTGTGTGGGACCATCTTCCACTTGCTGAACCACGTGGGCATCCCAGATTTTATCAAATAATGTATTCATCAGATTTATTACGATTTTACAATTTATAATTGAGGTTAGTCTTATGATTTGAACTTATTGATACAATCGATATAAGCTTCTACCGATGCGGCAATAATATCCGTATTCGCACCGAAACCATAATAGATATGATTGTCATATTCCACCTGCATGTGTACCTTACCCATATCGTCACTACCCTTGCTGATAGCCTGGATCGTAAATTCCTTCAGTGTCATATGACGGTCAATGATCTTCTTCAAAGCCTTTATCGCTGCATCTACCGGACCGTTTCCACTGGCAGCCGCTTCAAACTTTTCACCGGAGATATTCAGTCCCAGACTGGCAACCGAACGAACGCCTACTCCACTGGTCACTTGCAGATATTCCAGTTTCACGCGGTGGTTCTGTGTGCGGTCTGCACCGGCAAGCACCAGGATATCATCATCATTAATATCTTTCTTCTTATCCGCCAATTTCAGGAAAGCTTCATATACCTTGTCCAGTTGTTCCTGTTCAAGCTCCACGCCTAATACCTGCAAACGATTCTTCAAAGCAGCACGTCCACTACGGGCAGTCAATACGATAGAATTATCGTCGATACCCACATCGTGTGGGTCGATAATTTCGTAAGTCTGCACATTCTTCAACACACCATCCTGATGGATACCCGATGAGTGTGCAAAGGCATTACGACCTACGATAGCTTTGTTAGGCTGCACCGGCATGTTCATCAAGCTTGAAACCATGCGGCTTGTCGGATAAATTTTCTGTGTATTGATGTTCGTTTCAATTTCAATATCTTTATGGCATTTGATAATCATAGCCACTTCCTCAAGCGAAGTATTACCTGCGCGTTCACCGATACCATTGATAGTAACCTCTACCTGGCGGGCACCATTCAGTACACCGGCCATCGTATTTGCAGTAGCCATTCCCAAGTCATTATGGCAGTGCGTAGAAAGAATCGCCTTCTCAATACCATTCACATGCTCCATTAAATACTTGATCTTCGCTCCATATTCATCCGGCAGACAGTAACCGGTCGTATCCGGAATGTTCACTACTGTAGCACCCGCTTTAATTACAGCTTCCACCACACGAGCCAGATATTCATTGTCCGTACGACCTGCATCTTCTGCATAGAACTCCACATCATCCACGTAGCGACGGGCATACTTCACGGCAGCTACTGCACGCTCGATGATTTCCTCACGATTAGAATTGAATTTATACTTGATATGCGAATCTGATGTACCGATACCTGTATGAATACGTTTGTGCTTGGCAAACTTCAGAGCATCTGCAGCTACATCTATATCTTTTTGTACCGCACGGGTCAATGCGCAAATAGTAGGCCATGTCACCGCTTTGGATATTTCAATAACAGAGTTGAAATCTCCCGGACTGGAAATCGGGAATCCGGCTTCAATAACATCCACGCCCAGCAGTTCCAATGCCTTTGCTACCTGAATCTTTTCCACTGTGTTCAATTGGCATCCCGGAACCTGCTCGCCATCGCGGAGCGTTGTGTCGAAAATAAATAACTTGTCACTCATTTCTTATAGTTTTTATAAATTATTGCCATTAAAAAAAGCCTTTCACACTTGGAAGTGAGAAAGGCTTTCGAATATTCTAATCGTTACATATATTCACGCACAGCACTCACTTCCACTAAACCTTGCCAGTAGAATAATAATACCACACAGTAGAATATATGTAAAGTTCTGTATCATTTTTATCTTCTTGTTTTTATTATGACGGTGCAAAGGTATAGATAATTTCGTAGCACACAAACAAATTCGTAACTTTTTTCTCTAAAAAAACATCATTTTATAAGTTTGCTATCAAATAACTCTATAAAGTATAACAAAAAAGGGGGATACATGATGTATCCCCCTTTTTATATGCTCCTATGTGATAAGAATTACTTCTTGTCGCAAGCTTTATCACATTCTTTTTTCTCTTTGCAGCAAGCTTTTGTGCTATCGCAAGCAGCAGCCTCTGCCTTGCAGCAAGCTTTTGTTGAATCACATACCTGTGCTTCTTCTACCACTTCAACTTCGGTAGCTTCCACTTCAGTATTAGCAGCTTTTTTGTTACCACAAGAAGTCACGGCGAAAGAAAATGCAACTGCAACAGCTGCCAAAAATAACTTTGTCTTCATCTCTAATTTTGCTTTAAACATTAATAATAAATAGTGCGGCGCAAATATAAGCAAAAAATTAGAATTATACAAATACAAAAAGCCCCCATATCGTTAGATATGGAGGCTTTCCTCTAAAACGGCAACTACCTACTCTCCCACTTGACGCAGTACCATCGGCGTGATC
>ENA-UONU01000076-UONU01000076.1-human-gut-metagenome-genome-assembly--contig:-CS51-NODE-76-length-140232-cov-22.312854_pt1 | contig 140232 bp, 118 predicted proteins | sample MGYA00242462_ERZ724009 | MGnify/ENA metagenome assembly ERZ724009 | reverse complement strand
CGTAAGGTGAGGTATATGGGCTGACGCCTGCCCGGTGCTGGAAGGTTAAGAGGAGGGGTTAGCGCAAGCGAAGCTCTGAATTGAAGCCCCAGTAAACGGCGGCCGTAACTATAACGGTCCTAAGGTAGCGAAATTCCTTGTCGGGTAAGTTCCGACCCGCACGAAAGGCGTAATGATTTGAGCGCTGTCTCGACAATGCACCCGGTGAAATTGAAATACCAGTGAAGATGCTGGTTACCCGCGCCAGGACGGAAAGACCCCATGGAGCTTTACTCCAGCTTGATACTGGGATTCGGTACTGCATGTACAGGATAGGTGGGAGGCTTTGAATCATGGACGCCAGTCTGTGAGGAGCCGCTGTTGGGATACCACCCTTGCGGTATTGGATTTCTAACCTGCAGCCATGACCTGGCTGGGGGACAATGTCAGGCGGGGAGTTTGACTGGGGCGGTCGCCTCCGAAAGGGTATCGGAGGCGCTCAAAGGTTCCCTCATAATGGTTGGAAACCATTAGAAGAGTGCAAAGGCATAAGGGAGCTTGACTGCGACACCGACGGGTGGAGCAGGTAGGAAACTAGGACTTAGTGATCCGGTGGTATGAAAGTGGGATTGCCATCGCTCAACGGATAAAAGCTACCCTGGGGATAACAGGCTTATCACTCCCAAGAGTTCACATCGACGGAGTGGTTTGGCACCTCGATGTCGGCTCATCGCATCCTGGGGCTGTAGTAGGTCCCAAGGGTTGGGCTGTTCGCCCATTAAAGCGGTACGCGAGCTGGGTTCAGAACGTCGTGAGACAGTTCGGTCCCTATCCGGCGTGGGCGTAGGATATTTGAGAGGAGCTGTCCTTAGTACGAGAGGACCGGGATGGACTGACCTCTGGTGTATCTGTTAGGTTATCAAGCCTATGGCAGAGTAGCCAAGTCGGGACGGGATAAACGCTGAAGGCATCTAAGCGTGAAGCCCCCCTCAAGATGAGATATCCCATACGCAGGTAGTAAGACCCCTTGAAGACGACAAGGTAGATAGGTCAGAGGTGGAAGTGTGGTGACACATGGAGCTGACTGATACTAATCGGTCGAGGGCTTGACCAAAAGGTCTGAGAGAGCGACACAAGATTTGCGGAGGAAGCCGTTGAAAGCTTGCTTTCATAAGGCTGGATCCGAAAAGCTTCAGTCATTGGCGAAGCCAATGACATGAATAAAACCGTCAGGTTTTATGAATGAGTCGCTAAGTTGTGGAATAAAATAAGTTGTGGTTGATATTCGGTAGTTCAATATGTGGTTTTGAAGGTATGTATAGATTTTATAGATTTAGCCTGGGCAGAGATGTCCAGGTTTTTTTGTGCATAAAATTATTTTTTTCTCTTGTCAATGTGGGTAAACTATGCTATACTGATATAGCTGTCCAGAGATATAAGATATTTATGCCCTGAGACAGGCAGTTTTAGCATTCGCGTGAGTCAGAACCTTGCGGGAAGGATGCGTATAACTTAAAAGATGCTGATATCTGTGCGTTCTGGTGACGGTACCTACCGGCTGCTTGCAGTGTACAGAGGCAGATTGGCATACAGGCCGCGGTCGGAAACCGCAAATTATATCAGAGAGGTGAATAAAATGAGAGAAGGAATCCATCCAAATTACTACCAGGCAAAGGTAGTTTGCAACTGTGGCAACGAGTTCGTAACTGGTTCTACCAAGAAGGACATCCATGTGGAGGTTTGCTCCAAGTGCCATTCATTCTACACTGGCCAGCAGAAGGCTGCTGCAGCTCGTGGACGTATTGATAAGTTCAATCGTAAGTACGGCATCAATGCTCAGTAATTATAAGAGAGAATTAAAGGGGTTGAGCTTTTGCGGCTCAGCCCCTTTGCGTTAAAATGCATTTTCGGATTCAGACTCCGAAAGTACATGAAAATCGAAAGGTAATGCATAGATGAAATATTCAGGAATTGGCGGACAGGCAGTGATTGAAGGCATTATGATGCAGAATGGTGAAAACTATGCAGTAGCCGTCCGTAAACCCGATGGAGAGATCGAGGTTAAAAAAGATACTTACAGAAGCGTAACAAAAAAGTATCCATTTTTGGGTATTCCCTTTATCAGGGGCGTGTTTAAATTTGCAGATTCCATGATCGTAGGCATGAGGGCACTTACCTGGTCCTGCAGCTTCTTTGAAGATGACGAAGATGCAAAGGAGAGCCGCTTTGAACAGTGGCTGGATAAGGTCTTCGGCGAAAAATTAGAAGGCATCCTTATGACCGTTGTTATGATCTTTTCTTTTATCATGGCGATTGGGATTTTCATGCTGCTGCCTATGTTTATTTCCAATATATGTAAAAAAGTGATCCCGTCCCATACTGTGATGGCGATTTTAGAAGGATTTATCCGTATTGCTATTTTCGTTATTTATATAAAAATGGTATCCCGCATGGAAGATATTAAACGAACCTTTATGTATCATGGTTCCGAACACAAATGCATCAACTGTATTGAACATGGTTTAGAGCTGAATGTAGCCAATGTACGGGCCAGCTCCAAGGAGCACAAGCGCTGCGGTACCAGCTTTATTATGATCGTTATGGTCATCAGCATTCTGTTTTTTATGGTGATCCGCACCGACACCATCTGGCTGCGTATTGTAAGCCGCATTGTGCTGGTCCCTGTGATCGCAGGTGTTTCCTATGAGTTTTTAAGCTTTGCAGGAAAACATGATTCTAAACTGGTAGATATTTTAAGCCGTCCGGGAATGTGGATGCAGGGATTGACCACCAAAGAGCCAGACGATACTATGATCGAAGTAGCCATCGCTGCTGTAGAGGAAGTGTTTGACTGGCGGGCTTATCTGGACGAAAACTTCCCGGATTGGGAGAAGAAAGAGGAACAGGCATGAAAATGACCCTTGGGACTCTTTTAGAAGAAGGAAAAGAAAAACTGGAAAAAGCAGGTGTTCCTGACCCGCTTTTAGATGCCCGTTTCCTTTTATTAGATGTATTTGACATGAATTTTGCGTCTTTTCTTGTAAAAAGGGATCGCCCTCTTACAGAAACGGAAAATGGGACAAATGTAACAGAAGCAGATACGGATACACGGAAAAAAATTGATAAATACTGGGAACTGATAAGTAAAAGAGAAATGCGTATCCCTCTTCAGCAGCTTACTGGTGTCCAGGAGTTTATGGGACTGGAATTTTATGTAAATGAACATGTTCTGATCCCAAGACAGGATACAGAAACACTGGTTGAACTGATATTAAACGAGCACAAAGAGAAAAATATTTCACTTTTAGATGTGTGTACCGGTTCCGGCTGTATTGTTGTCAGTCTGGCAAAACTTGGAGGCTATGCAGATGTAACAGCTCTTGACCTGTCAGAAGAAGCGTTGAAAGTGGCAAAATCCAATGGGGAAAAATTTCTGGATCATCCAGTGAAATTTATAAAAAGCGATATGTTTTCTGCTTTAGATCCAGAAAATCGCTATGATGTGATCGTATCCAATCCCCCTTATATCCCGAGTCAGGTGATAGAAGGGCTGGAGCCGGAGGTGAAAGACCATGAGCCACGGATGGCATTAGACGGTGAGCCGGACGGATTGAAATTTTACCGCATTTTAGCAGAAGAAGGAAAAAAATACCTGAAGAACGGTGGAGAGATCTATATGGAGATTGGCTGGGATCAGGCAAAGGATGTAACAGAAATATTTGAAGCAATGGGATTTAGTGGGCTTAGGACTGTCCGGGATATGGCTGGAAACGACCGGGTGGTATGTGCCAGGAAGGAGAAGTAAAAATTATGTTTGATAAACTGGATGATATGTTGATCCATTATGAAGAACTGATGCGTATGCTTGGGGACCCGGATGTGACCCAGGATACCAAACGCTTTACCAAGCTGATGAAAGAACAGGCTGAACTGGCACCGATCGTAGAAGCTTATAAGCAGTATAAGCAGGCAAAGCAGGACGTAGAAGACAGTCTGGCAATGTTAGATGAAGAAAATGATGAGGAAATGCGTGAAATGGCAAAGGAAGAGTTATCCGATGCAAAAAAACGCATTGAGGAATTGGAGCATGAGTTAAAGATCCTTCTTCTTCCAAAAGACCCTAATGATGATAAGAACATTATCCTGGAGATCCGTGCAGGCGCAGGCGGTGACGAGGCAGCTCTTTTCGCAGCTGAGCTTTACCGTATGTATTCCAACTACGCAGACAGCCAGCACTGGAAAGTAGAGATCATCAGTATCAATGAAAATGGTATCGGCGGCTTTAAGGAAGTTGTAGCTATGGTTACAGGAAAAGGCGCCTATTCCAAGTTGAAATATGAAAGCGGCGTACATCGTGTACAGCGTGTACCTGAGACAGAGTCCGGCGGCCGTATCCATACCTCTACAGCAACGGTAGCAGTTATGCCGGAAGCAGAAGAAGTAGATGTTCAGATCGATATGAATGATTGCCGTATTGACGTAATGCGTGCATCTGGTAATGGTGGACAGTGTGTCAACACCACTGACTCTGCAGTACGTTTGACTCATATGCCGACTGGTATCGTTATCTACAGCCAGACAGAAAAATCACAGCTGCAGAACAAGGAAAAGGCGTTCCGCCTGTTACGCTCCAAGCTGTATGATTTAGAGCTGGAAAAACGCCAGAATTCCGAAGCAGAAGAACGCCGAAGCCAGATCGGTACCGGAGACCGTTCCGAGAAGATCCGCACCTATAACTTCCCACAGGGCCGTGTGACCGACCATAGAATCAAACTGACCTTATATAAGATCGATTCTATTATGAATGGTGATATCCAGGAACTGTTAGACAACCTGATCGCCGCAGATCAGGCTGCGAAGCTGGCTAAAATGAACGAGAATTAAGATTCAGATACAGTATAAAGAAAGCTATTGCAAAGTGATGATGTAAGATCAGTTTGCAATAGCTTTTTTGGATATATGGTGTGAACACGCCATTTTATGGGAGTTTGAGGTGTTCGAGGATTGCGGGAATTGCATAGCAATGGAGCAATCCGGTTACATCAGTGAGTGGCAAAATTTACTTTTGACACTCACATCATAATATAACATAATTATAATGTAACAGGAGGTATAGACTATGCCGCAGATTATTCCAATCAAAGATTAAAAAAATACATCTGAAATTTCTGACATGTGCCATAAAGCTGGATAACCTTAACAGATAGTACTTGTTGCATATTTTTTATCAAAAAACAGTTGACAAGAAAGTTAGTTGGTGCTAATCTATTAAACAGTTAGAAATGTTAGATTAGACTAACTACAAAACAAGATAATCTACACAGCTGTTCAGGTACATAAAACCAAAGAGCCTGAGCAGACTATGTATAAAGCATGGATAAAAGGCAGCGGGGCAGGATATCCGTGGTGCTTAAAAGAAGGAGGAGCCTATGTCAGAACAGAAAGCACAGATCATTGGAGAACTTCAGAGAAAAGGAAAACGGATCACAGGACAGAGAAAGATCCTTTTAGATGTCATACTGGAAGGAAACTGGTCCAGTTGTAAGGAGATTTACTACATGGCTTCTAAAAAGGACCCAACTATCGGCTTGGCGACTGTTTACAGAATGGTAGGCGTATTAGAGGAAATGGGATTTTTAAGCAGAGGATACAGATATTCTTATCCAGTGGAAAATAAGATCAGCTAAAGCCAGGATAGTTTACTTACAGAAACTGCCTCATGGCAGGCTCTTCTGTATGCATAGCAAAAGCGGGCTGCACGTTATATAAAAATGTGCAGCCCGCTTTTGCTTTATCCACACAGAAAACGCGCCAGAAGGCGCGTTCTGTGATCTATACCAATACTCCCCTAAAAATCAAATTTACAGTTTCTGGCAAAACTCGATCCGCTCTTTGTTTGGTCCCTGGATGATAAAGAAGCGCACACCTCTTTCCCAGAAATCAAGAGCTTCAATGCCATTGCTCAACACCAGATGCTTCTGGTTTAAAGCAGCTGCGTAGGCTTTTTCAATATCCAGGCAGTTTAAGGCAATGTGGTTAATGGCTCCGTCACAGAGAGCCACAGGATCCTCATAAGTTTCAATCACCAGATTTCCCAACTGCAAAAAAGCTACATGCTGGTTCTTTTCCGGGACACAAGTCCTTAAGATGACCTGGAATCCCAGATCCTCGTAAAAATGGATCGTATTTTCCAAATGATCTGTTGGGATTCCAACATGCTGGATCCCGTCACAATAAGCACCAGGAGTCATATGATATCATCCTTTCTTGTAAAGCTTAATCTGCCTGATTAAAGCTGTTTCAAAGCATTTTTAACATCGGTTTTTAAAGCCTCAGCCCATTTAGCCCATGTAAGAACCTCTTTTTGTACCCGTACAGACCGGCTGGAAAAAGAACTTTTCAGGATGCAGTCAGCTAAAAGAGCAGAGGAAGCTTTATAGTCATCTTTCTCAGAATACTCTAAAGAAAGGGCCATATTGTGATCTTTGGCTGTTTGGATCAGCATTTTCAGATCCTTATCCGTGCCATTCAATGTGCGAAGATCAGTGGTTCCAAATGCATTATCCAGCTGCTTATCCAGTTCTGGGTCAAAAGTCTCATCTGTAAGAGAACCGCAGCTGTAAGACGCTGCCATATGGTACTGTCCGGGAACAGAAAGAGCTGCGTTTAAGGCTGCATAGCCCCCTTCCTTTACACCGGCGATCATCTGGAAGCCCAGGTCAGCTGGGAAATAGTCGGCAACCATTTCCGGAAGCTCTTTTGTAAGCATCTGGAAATAAGTAAATCCATGGATCATATCAAGCCCGTAGCTTAATTTCAGATCCGGCATCACAATGATAATGCCCAGTTCATCTGCCAGATCCTCTACAGCTGTATGGCGCTGCCATGCTGTGTGGTCACAGCCTGCAGGGGGAAGCAGCCATAAAACAGGATAAGAGCTTTTTTCATTGTTTTCCATAGGAACAATAGCTGTCAGGGAATTGCATTCCGTAAGGGCAGCTGAATAAAAGTGGTCCAGTATGAGAGCCATGTTAGTTGCCTCCTTTCAACGCAAGAGTGTCAAGGAAATGTTGGATCCATTCATCCCAGAAGACCCACTCATGGACACCGGGACCTTCGTGGTATTCATACTCATATGGATTACCGGGAATGTTTTCAAAGGTTTTTTTGATCTCCATGGCAACAGGATACCGGACATCTTCTGTACCCATAGCGTGGTATATTTTTGGCAGCACAGTATGCTCCTTCGCAGTATCCTGGATCAGCTTTAAAATGTCATATTCTGTTCCTGCAAGGGAATCAGAATCAGAGGTGCCGTAAATGTCCTCATTGCATTTTTTAAACATATAGTCACTGCCGCTTTTATTTCTCCAAAGGTGCTCCAGCGGAGCAACTCCGCCAGTAGAAAGCATGCAGATCCGGCCATATTTGTCTGGATTGTTCAGGCCTACCCACATAGCGCCGCCGCCGCCCATGGACAGTCCGGCAATGTAGTTATCTTCCCGTTTCCGGCTCATTTTCGGGAATAATTTTGCACAAAATTCCGGCAATTCCTTTGAAATATAGTCATAATAGCGGGGACCATGCTTCATATTGATATAACGGCTGTAGCTAACCTCCGGCATAATGACCATCAGACCTAAAGGAGCTGCGTAGCGTTCGATAGAAGTACGGCGCATCCAGATGGTATAATCATCACTGCGTCCGTGCAACAGCCACAGAACCGGGAAGCTGTCTGCCTGCTCGCTTCCGGCAAGACCGATGCCCTGCATTTTCTGGGGCATGATCACGCCGATCTTAGTGTCCATATTCAGGACCTTTGAGTGGAAATTCACATGTAATAAAGCCAATGTATATACCTCCTAACCTTTGACAGCACCTTCCATCATGCCGGAGACGATCTGTTTCTGGAACAGGCAGTAAACGATAAAAATCGGCAGGATAGAAAGAAGCATAACAGCAAATACAATAGTGAAATTGGTAGAGTTTTCTGTACGGAATGAATACTGGTACAGAGTCAGTGTACGGTTTAAGTTAGACTGGTTTAATACAAGGGATGGCATAAAATAGTCATTCCAGATCCACAGGGAGTTTTTGATAACAACCGTGGAGATGATAGGTTTCATAATAGGACGAACGATCTTATAAAACACCTGGTTTGTAGTAGCACCGTCAATATATGCAGCTTCTTCCAGATCAATAGGCATGGAAGCCAGATAGCCTACTAAGAGGAAGATACCTTCGCAGGTAGAGTTTGCAATGTAGAAAAGAATGGCACCAGTCCTGTTAAGAAGACCGATATTGCTCATTAACTTTACCATAGGAAGCATTTTTACCTGGAAAGGGATAAAAATACCGGCTACCATGAAAAAGTAAAGAAAGCTGTAAAAACGGGATGTAAATCTTCTGCGGGAAATGGCATAAGCACACATGGGAAGGAAAAATACCATGGCAACAATGGCTACACCAGTGATGATCGCAGAGTTTTTCAGTGCGATGAAATAATCCGGTCTCTGGAGTACATAAGCAAAATTGTCAAAAACAATATGCCTTGGAAGGCCGAAGAAGTTGCTGAAGATGTCGCTCATATCCTTTAAAGAAGAAACTACGGTAAGATAAAATGGGAAAAATACAAGGAGAGCGCCCAGAGTCAGCACTGCATAGATCAGAGCGTGTAAGATTTTTCTTTTTTTCATGGGATACCTCCTGTTTTAATCGTAGATCTTCTTTTTGTCAGTAAATCGGATCTGGGCAATGGAAATAACTGCAATGATAACGGCAACGATCATAGCCTGGGAAATGGCATATCCAAACTTCATGTCCTCAAAGCCGATACGGTAAATGGAAAGAGTGATACTTTCTGTTGCGCCTGCTGGTCCGCCGGAGGTCATTGCCATAATGTAATCGTAGATCATAAGTCCTTCTTTCAGGACAAGGACAAAAATAATACTTAAAATAGGCAAAATGTAGCGAAGAGTGATGTAGAAAAAGCGCTGACGGCCATTTGCACCATCTACAATGGCTGCTTCGATGATCTCACCTGGAATGGTCTGCAAAGCAGAAATGACTAAAACTGTTGGAATTGCAACGCTTTTCCATATATTTGTGATCAGGATACCGTAAATAGCAGTGCTTCTGCCGGATAAAATGTTTTTCTGTAATGCTTCAATTCCAAGGGAAGTTCCGAGACTGGGGATTCCCTGAAAGAAAATATAATTGAAGATCAGTCCAATGGTCAGCATACTGACACAGGCCGGGAAAAAATAAATAGCTCTGAAGCAGTTCTGGCCACGGATCTTTGTGTTCATTAACAGCGCAAGTACAACAGACAGCAGCATTACGCAGATGATCAGCATTGCGGCATATCGTATATTAAATAGTACGGCTTTCCGGAAACGATTGTCGGATAAAATTTTAATATAGTTTTTCAGGCCTACAAATTTATAGTTCTTACCGATGCCGTTCCAGTTGGTAAAGCTGTAATACAGCCCAAGGACAATTGGAACAATAGAGAGAAAAGAATACATGATCAGGTTCGGTAGTACATATAAAAAGTGTGTGATATTGCGATCACGGTTTTTGGTTGATTTCATAATGCTGCCTCCGTTTTTTGGGAATGTATTCCTGGGATTACAGAAAGATCCCAGGAATACATAAGAATTGAAAAATTAGGATTCAGATTCAGCAGGAGTATAGTATTCTTCTACTAAAGACTGGAATTCGTCTAAGAAGGTATCTACATCCTTATCTAAGATCAGGGCCTGTACAGATACAACCAGGCTGTTTCTTAAATCCTGTGGCCAAATACTTGCTAAAGAAGGAGCAAATCTGCCTTCGTTAATGTAGTCGTTGATCTCTTTAAGCTGTGGAACGTTGTATTTGACACCCTGGATCAGAGTTGGGTTTTTGTCACCGTCACTGAATTCCTGTGCAATATCTTCACGTACAAGGAAATCAAGGAAGCGGATGCATGCATCCTGCTGTTCTGGTGTGCAGTCAGCAGAAATAGAATAAGCAGTATCAACAGTACCAGCGGTCCAGAAATCATCAGTTGTAATAGCAGGAATAGCGGTACAGTTGAAATTCAGGTCCGGATTCATGGTCTCGAAAGTAGTTACTGCCCAGGAACCATCAATGTACATAGCAGATTTTCCACTGGTAAATTCTTCGTAAGCAGGTTCGTCATCATATCCAAGAGAATCAGGATTTGCATATTCACGCAGCTTTAAGATGGTTTCTGCATATTTGCGGATATTAGGATCATCTTTAATGTTGTAGCTTCCGTTGATCTGTTCATCACACTTGCTATAGAAGTCATGGTCCACACAGCCAATGAGCATACGGTCAAACTGCTGGTTGATACGGACTGCTTTCTTATCCGGGAAGGAGAATGGCTGGATGCCGGCTTCAACTAACTTGTCGCATACACCCCACATTTCATCCATGGTCTTTGGAATGGTAAGTCCCAGTTCATTAAAAATATCTACGTTGTAGTACAGACCAAAGGAGTTGGTGGTCAGCGGAAGGGAATACTGTTTTCCATTCACTTCGCAGCGTTCCAGAACGGAAGGAGTTACACGTTTCATAAAGTCCTGATCCGTCAGATCCATGAAAAGGCCTTCCCTGAACATATCTTTATAGGATGCACTCCATGGGAATACAGATACTAACTGCGGAATGTTTCCTGCTGCTACACGGGAGATCAGTGTAGTTGTGGTGGATTCAGCCAGAGTAACGTTTACCTGTATATCCGGGTTTTCTTCCATGAATTTGTTTACCAGAGTGTTGTAAAGCTCTACGTTCTCTGGTTTCTGATGGAACAACTCAATGGCTACTTTACCTACGGAAGTAGCATCTGTGCTGGCAGCTTCGGCAGTTGTGGTCTGGTCTGCACTGGAAGCAGGAGCATCAGCGGTCTTTCCTCCTGAGCAACCGGTCAGTGCAGCTGTTAAAAGAGTGGCTCCGATCATACATGCTGTAAATCTTTTTTTCATAATGTTTCCCCTTTCACATATGGTTTTTGTACAGCCTTAACTTGTAGCCAAAGTATAGGCTTTTTCAGGGAAATTATAAATACCATATTCAAATTTTACTTGCCATTTTCAAAGATTGTTGTATATTTTTATATAAAGAGGTGCGATGGATATATGAAAAAACGGCAGAAAGCGAAAAGATATATAGTGAATTGGAAAGATATAAAGAAAAATATGACAAAAACAGATTCAATTAAAAAATGGCTGATCCTTCTGGCAGGCCTGCAGATATTCCTTACCATGGCATTTTTATGTTATCTCGTAACTGTAAGTGCCTACCAGAATTATAATATGGCTACCCACCGGTATTTCCAGACAGGAGAGCAGCTGTTAGACCGGGTAGAGATATCTGTAAAAGAATTGGAACAGGCCACTTTTTTCCCGGCTCAGTTATATACCCAGAATAATGACCCCTATTTGTGCAGTACACTAAGGGAAGGCCCCATCCTTAAAAATTTCCGTTTTTATTCGTATTTTAATACTCAGGCCCAGAACCGTTTCACAACAGACTCTACCAGCTTTATTGCTCTTTATGATCTTGAAGGAAATGGCGTATACACTTCAAAAGGGGCAAATTACGGAATTAGCTTTTTGGATAAGGAAAAGGCAGAATGGTATAAAAAAATTTCTGCTTATAAAACAGGTAGGCCTCTTCTCATAGCTGCGCAGGAATTTAGAGGATCGGGTATGAATATGCGTGACGGCGGTTCATTGTGTATTGGCAGAGGCATTCTGGACCTGAATACGATCAAGATCGTAGGCTATTGCGTGGCAGGAATAGATACTTCTTATCTGGAGAATTATTTTGAGCAGAACCGTCAGACACCTAATCAGAGATTTGCGGTATATAAAGATGGGAAGCTTTTGTACGGAAATATAGAACAGGAAGAAAGCTATCAGGGATTTGTAAAAGAAAATCTGAAAAAAACAGAACGAAAAGAAAATTACCAGAGCAGAAAATTAAAGCACAGTGATAAAAACTCCTGTGTATACAATGTGATAGGCCACGCTAATGGCTACACTCTGATATTACAGACTCCTTTGTCTGACATTTTTGGAAATATGGGAAGGATCCAGATGCTAAATATCATTCCTATAGGTATGATCTTAGGTGGGATCATATTTCTGATCTTTCAGATGGTAGGCCGGATCTTAAAGGCATTAAACCGTCTGATCGAAGCCTGCAATCATTTTGAACTGGGTCACATAAATAAAGTTTCAAAAGAAGGACTTCCAGAGGAATTTCAGACTCTGGTATCCTCTTTTAATAAAATGTCAAAACGTATTGATCTGCTGATCCATGAGGTATTTGTAAAGCAACAGGAAAAACAGGAAACAGAACTGCAGCTTTTAAGGACCCAGATCAATCCCCATTATCTGTATAATACTCTGGAGATCATGCACATGAAGGCTTATATGTGCCAGGATTATGAAACAGCTACCATGGCAGAACTGTTAGGGCAGAATCTTCAGTATGGCCTTCGGAATACCACAAAAGAAGTGCCTTTGGAAGAAGAGATCCATCAGTTAAATATCTACCGGGCTATTCTTGCATACCAGTACAATGAGCGGATCCAGTTTAACATCTGCATTGACAGGGAGCTGTATTCCTGTCATGTTTTAAAGCTGGTATTCCAGCCTATTGTGGAAAATGCAGTGATCCATGGTATTACAGACAGTCATCAGATCCTGCATATTGATATTTTGGGATATAGAGACGAGGACCGCCTTTATATCCAGGTTTCCGATGATGGATGTGGTATGAGTGAAGAACAGTTAGAGATGCTGCGCCATGATATAGACAGTCCTTCCAGCAACAGCATCGGATTTCGCAACGTATGCAGGCGGATCAGCTTAAACTATGGTCCGGAGTATAAGGTATCCATTGAAAGTGCTGAAGGAATGGGAACTATGATCATGCTTTGTTTTCCATGGAAAGATAACATGAGTGATGATATGGAAGAAGAGCGGACGAAGAAGGAGGAACAGGATGTACCGGATCCTATTAGTAGATGATGACCAGAACATTGTAGATGCTCTTGGGAGTATTATAAAGCAAAATTTTGAAAATATCTTTGTTATATCCAGTGCCTGCGATGGAAGTGATGCTTTAAAACGTCTTACAGAAGATTACTATCATGTGATCATTTCGGATATCCGTATGCCAAAACTGGATGGAATCAGTCTTCTGGAACTGATCAGCAAAAACCAGATTCCCAGTGTAGTGATCATGCTCAGTGGTTATGATGATTATACCTATATCCGCAATGCACTGAGGCTGGGGGCTTATGATTATCTGTTAAAGCCTGTGAATATACAGAATTTTGTGTCCATGCTCAGATTGCTGATCCCGCGGTTAAAAGACAGTTCCGTAAAGCTGCAGGCAGAAGAGGTAAGCTGTGTGCGTCCGGAAACACAGGGGGATTATTTTGATATTCCGGCAAAAAAACCTTATTATACAAAAGAAGATCTGGAAAAAGAAATGGAACATCTTTCAGCCGGGCTTTTGTCCATGGACGAAAAGGGCACAAAAGATAAGATCCAGGAAATCTTTTCCCATTTATCCCAGGAAGCTGTGACTAAAGAACAGTTTAAGCAGGTATTTTCCGCATTTATCTACACATTAATGCAGAAAAATACAGCCCTGATCCCTATTATAGCAGGTTACAAGCTGTCAGATAATGACCTGGCTGCCCAGATTAAAAACCAGCCCCACATCAGTCAGTTAAGACAGAAAATGGAACAGATCCTGCTGCTTTATATGGAACAGCTGAAAAAACAGCAGGAAAAGAAAGAAGAATATGTGGTAAAAAAGGCACAGGAATACATGGAAAAGCACTGTTCTGAACAGCTTCTCCTTTCAGACATTGCTGCCCAGTTCCATCTCCACCCCAATTACTTCAGCAGTTTGTTTAAAAAGCAGCTGGATATGACAGTGAGAGATTACATACTTCAGCTTCGCATGACAAAGGCCAAGGAACTGATGAAAGACTCGTCCCTGAAGCTTTTAGACATTGCCCTGGCAGTAGGCTACGAAGATGCCGCCCACTTTAACCGGGCATTTAAGAATGTCACCGGGGTTTCACCGTCGATGTATCGGGATGGGATAAAGAAACAATAAGACTATAGTATAAAAAGTTTTTGTAAGTACATTACATACAAAGGAGAAATGCAGATGAAAATAGTTGTACTTGATGGATATACAGAAAATCCGGGAGATCTTTCCTGGGATGAGATGAAAAAATACGGAGAATTGACGGTTTATGACAGAACATTGGCAGAGGATGCAGTGAAGCGTATTGGCAATGCAGAAATTGTGTTTACAAATAAGACTCCGATCACAAAAGAAACCATGGATGCATGCCCGGATCTTAAGTTTATCAGTGTCCTTGCAACAGGCTACAATGTGATCGATGTTAATTATGCAAAAGAAAAAGGAATCGTTGTCAGCAATATTCCTGCTTATGGAACGGACTGTGTAGGACAGTTTGCCATTGCTCTTCTTTTAGAGATCTGCCATCGCATCGGACATCATGATAAGGCTGTAAAAGAGGGCAGATGGGAAAATGCCCCAGACTGGTGCTTCTGGGACTATCCGCTGATCGAACTGGCAGGAAAAACACTAGGGATTATTGGTTTTGGCCGTATTGGACAGAAAACAGGAACCATAGCAAAGGCAATGGGTATGAATGTACTGGCTTATGATTCCCATCCAAATGATAAAGGACGTGCTATTGCTGAGTATGTGGAACTGGATGAGATATTTGCAAAATCAGATGTGATCTCGCTTCATTGCCCATTGTTCCCGTCTACAGAAGGCATTATCAATAAAGATAATATTGCCAGGATGAAAGATGGAGTTATCATCATTAATAACTCCCGTGGACAGCTGATTGTGGAAAAAGATCTGGCAGATGCATTAAACAGTGGAAAAGTATATGCAGCAGGACTGGATGTAGTAAGTACAGAACCGATTAAGGGTGACAATCCTCTTCTGAAAGCTAAAAACTGTATCATCACCCCTCATATTTCCTGGGCGCCAAAGGAAGCAAGGCAGAGGATCATGGATATGTCTGTGGAAAATCTTAAACAGTTTTTAGCTGGAGATCCGGTGAATGTGGTAAACAGGTAATAAAAAAATGTAAAGCAGCCTTATATATGATCAAAAAATGCTGTAAAAATGACGGCCCGTTTCCAAAACTGGAAACAGTGCCGTCATTTTTTATATCTTAGTATGCCCGTTTAATAATATCATTCATATGCTTTTCAGCTTCAAAGCGGATACGCTCTTCATCCAGAGTAAGGACCTCACGGTTTTTCATTACGATCTTGCCGTTGATGATAGAATCGGTCACATCATGTCCGTTTGCAGCATCTACAATGGTATTTACCAGATTCTGGCTTGGAGTGATATGAGGCTGGTCAATATTTAACAGGATCAGGTCAGCTTTCTTGCCTTCTTCAACGGATCCAAGGATATCACCGTGTCCAAGAGCATTTGCACCGCCCTGGGAGGCCATCTTTAAAAGTGTAGGACAGGTCATGACTACAGGATTAAAAGATGGAATTCCCCAGTAAGCCATCATAGCATAGCGAAGAACCTTCATTTCGTCAAAAATATCCAGATTGGAAGGTGCAGCACCATCGCAGCCTAAGCCAAGGCTTGCACCGGCTTCCAGAATCTGGGGAGCTTTTGGAAAACCGTGGTTTGCCAGGTTGGCTCTTGGGCAATGGATCATTTTCACACCACGTTCTGCCATCAGCGCAATATCGTGATCTGACAGCATTACATTGTGGGCAGTCAGAAGATTAGGACCAAGAATACCCATTTCTTCCAGAAATTCTGCAGGGCGTTTTTTGTAATTCTGCAGGCAGAAGCTGACCTCGTCTTTATGTTCACACAGATGGGCATGAATGCCGGTATGGAATTCTTTAGCAGATTCACCTACCATGGCGATCAGTTCCCTGGAACAGGTCATTACCTGACGGATAGCAAACCAGATATCAACACGGCCATCGCCAGCCCCCTGATATTTCTGATACAGTTTCTTTGTATTTTCGATAGCCTCATTAGCTGTCTCTTTCATTGCACCGGTAATGGCATTTCCCATATCCATGGTTGATTTTGCAATGGCAGCTCTCATGCCGGATTCAATGACTGCATCTGCAACCCGGTCCATATGTACACCGCCGGAATCAGCAAAAGCAGTTGTTCCGCTTTTGATCATTTCCAGACATGCCAGAAGGCCGCTGATATAAGAATCTTCTGGCTGGAGATTACTTTCAAAAGGAACCAGGAAACGGGTCCATACCATAGGATATTCATCAGCAACACGCCCTCTTAAAAGCTGCTGGCAGGTATGTGTATGGCCATCTACCATGCCGGGCATGACAAGCTTTCCTTTGCCATCGATTATTTCACTGGCAGAGCTGTCAGCCATCAATTCATCTGTAGGACCAATCTTTTTGATCCAGCTGTCTTTAATTCCTACAGAACAGGTAGATGAAACCGTCATATCAGGGTTTAAAACCTGACAGTTCTTAATTAAAATATCATATTTTTCCATATAAATTTACCTCGCTCATGTTAAATGGCACCTGTAAGTTTTAAGATAACATCTGCTACTAAGGCAGAGAAAATAAATGTTCCGGTGATTACAAATAAGGTGATGAGCACCAGTTTCCATCCCATTTTAGCAAAATCCTTCAGGTCTTTTCCAAGTGAGATCCCGGCAAATGCACCTAATGCAGTGGTAGGAGCCATAAATGCAACCTGGGATGTAACACCGATCACAAAGTCTTTTACCGGTGAGATAGGGCATGCAAGAAGCAGTCCGGTAAGAGATACATACATCATAGATGGAAGCTTTATAAACTGGCTCATAAATTTACTTACTGTAAGTCCGAAGAGAGCAATAGCGCATAATACCAGGATCCCGGCAATGGAATCACCTACCGGCATTTTGTAGCCCAGTATATTTGTGAGTACCATGATAACAGAAACCATGATAAGCAGTCCAAGCTGCTGTAAAAAGTATTTTCTGACCATTATTTAGCCTCCTTATTGTTTTTGTGACCGATTTTAGGTTCCAGTATTGCATACAGTTTTTTAGTAAGAGGAAGAGCTACGAATGTTCCCATATAAATTCCGGTGATACCAGTAAGCATATCACTGGCGCCGCCCATGATCATAATACTTTCAGCCTGCTGCGGGTAGATCTCACCTAATGTTCCGGCAGCGGCAGTCATCATTGATCCGCTTCCTACACCACAGGCCATGCCAAGGGCAATAGGATCAAAAATATGCCAGGAAGCTACGATGCTGGCCAGGATACTGATAAAAACGGTACCAATAACAGAACCAACAATATATACAGCAAAGGTTCCGCGGGTTTCCGGGGCATCCGGTCCAAAGATATCAGTGGTTAATCCAAGGTTGGAGTCTCGGTTGATGGAATAGCAGGCACCGATAGCTTCTTTTTTCAGACCAAGCAGCAGTGCAAGAGGAAGTGAAATAAGGATGGTTCCAAGATTACCAAATTCTTGCAGCAGAAGCGCAGGTCCTACAGCAACCAGTTTTGCAAGATTTCCACCTGCTGAGATTCCCATTTTTGCCATAAAAGGTGCAAGGGCTACTAAAACAAGGCTTCCTCCAAGCTTTGATTCTTCTGTTTTGAAAAGCTTAAAGGCGTCCGGTCCTAAAAGTCCTCCAAAGATCGTGGCAAATACCATTGGAAATAAGGTAAGTGTACCAATTCCAATATTGAACTTAAGTGTACCGATCAGGTCGCATACCGTAGCAAGGATCAAGGCTGCAACATAAACCTTCCAGTACTTGTTAATAACAGTTTTCAGCTTTTCCATACAAGATACCCCTTTCTTCTGTCTGTGCAGGAATTATTTTTGTGATTTAAACATAACACAGGAAGCGTTTTCTGCGAATACGTCAAAAAGCGATGGATTTCCATCGCTTTTTACGAAAACCGTCTTTAAGGTCACAGGACAACTGATTCAATCTGCATTAAAAGATCCACAAAACGGCTGGCTGTATCAGAAAGAGTATATTTTTGGCGTACGATCCATCCTATTTCAAGCCGCCGTCCGTTTTTAATAGGAATAGAAACGATATCGCTGTAGTTATCATCAAACGGCCGATAGCCGCTTCCGACAGCAAATCCCTGACAGTAACGCATAACAGAATAAGAAGCAGCCCGGTCAGAAACCTGGATCACCCTGTTTAACTGATGATAAGGGACGATCAGGTCAGTATAAGCAGAATTCGTATCTGAAGACCGGTCATAGGTGATAAAAGGATACTGGATCAGATCTTCTATGTCGATTTCACGGCTGCCAGCAAGAGGGTGGTTTTGGCATATGTATACATGGGAAGTCTGATAGGTAATATGATTGAAAATGATGCCTCTGTTCCTTAACTCCTGCATCATCTGGCCCTTGCTGTATTCTGTAACAAAAACGATGCCAAGATCATCCAGACCGCGTTCTACCCGGTCCATAACTTCAGATGTGCGGCATTCGTGAAAACCGCAGTGATAAGGTTCGGCACCTGTATTCAGGCTGTTGATGATCGATACAAAAGAATTCATACCGCAGATATGATGCTGGGAGGAAACAGATAAACCTAAAGGACGGTTTTGGGAACCATTGAATTTTTCATCCAGATAATCCAGGCGGTTTAATATCCATTTAAATTCGATCAGAAGTTCTTCTCCGCTTCTGGTAAGGCGGACCCCTTTGCTGTCCCTTACAAAAGCAGTGATCCCATAAGTATTTTCCACTTCTTTAATAGCACCGGAAATGCTGGACTGGGCAGTAAAAGACCGTTTAGCGGCTTCGCTGATCGAACCGGATTCAGCAGCACCAATAAAATATCGCATTTGCTGTAATGTCATAGAATTTCTCCTTTGTGGCAGACGGCAGGTTATTTATGAAGATAGAATTGCGGGAGTGCAAAGCACGTCTTTATGAATTATACAGCAAAAATTAAAAAAATGCACCTTATTGAGAAATATTATCAGTGTGTAAAGGGTTTGTGTTATTGACAACTAACTTAAATTAGCGTATTCTAACTAAGATGATAGAGGGTAGCGATGACTAACCTGAAATAGGAACAACTAACCAGAAAAAGGAGTGAAGAAGATGCCTTTAACAATGGCTTCGGTCGGAGAAACAAACACTATCCGCAAAGTAGGCGGAAATGAAGAAACAAAGCGTTTTCTTGAAAACCTGGGATTTGTTGCCGGGGCAGAGATCACAGTCGTATCTGCTATCGGCGGAAATGTGATCGTCAATATCAAGGATTCAAGAGTTGCAATAAATCAGGATATGGCAAGACATATCATGGTTTAAATGGACATGCCACTTAAGGGTGACATCGCCATAAATAAAGCATGACAAAAAGAGGAAGGAGACATAGCAATGACTTTAGGTGATGCAGCAGTTGGAAGCACTGTAGTAGTGACTAAGATCACAGGTGATGGCGCTTACAAACGTCGTATTATGGATATGGGAATCACAAAGGGAAGTGAGCTTTATATTAGAAAAGTTGCTCCTTTAGGAGATCCTGTTGAAATTACAGTAAGAGGTTATGAGCTTTCTGTAAGAAAGAATGATGCTCAGTGTGTAGAAGTAAAGTAAATAGATATAACACACCATGAGAATTAAAAGGAGTCCTTTGCAATGGACTCATGGAGGTAAATGAAAAATGGCAATTAAGATCGCGCTTGCCGGAAACCCAAACTGCGGTAAAACAACTATGTTTAACGCGTTAACAGGTGCCAATCAGTATGTTGGTAACTGGCCTGGTGTTACGGTAGAGAAAAAAGAGGGAAAATTAAAGAGCAAGAGCCAGAGCGAAGAAGTGATCGTAACAGACCTTCCTGGTATCTATTCACTTTCTCCATATACTCTGGAGGAAGTTGTCAGCCGTGATTATCTGTTAAAGGATGATCCGGACGTTATCGTTAACCTGGTTGACGCAACGAACATTGAGCGTAACTTATATCTGACTACTCAGATGATCGAAACTGGTATTCCGGTAGTGATCGCATTAAACATGGCAGATCTGCTTGCCAAGAGAGGCATCAAGATCGATATTGAGCGCCTTTCCATGCTCCTTGACTGCCCGATTGTTGAGACTTCCGCTTTAAAGCAGACTGGTCTTGATAAACTGATCGATGAAGCAGTTAAGGTTGCAAAGAAGAAAGAAGTTGATCTTCCTAAAGAGATCTTTTCCAAGGAATTAGAAGCAGCAGTAGCAGAGGTTGAAGGTGTACTGCCGGCAGACATCGCTGAGAATAAGAAGAGATGGTATGCTGTTAAATTCCTGGAAAATGACAGCAAGGTAGTTGAGAGTGTTCCACTTTCTGCTTCCGGAAAATCTGTTGTTGAAAGCGCAAGAAAAGCTTTAGAAGAGCAGCATGATGACGATATGGAAAGTATCGTAACAGATGAGCGTTACAAATTCATCCAGAAGGTAGTTGGGACTGCTGTTAAGAAGAGTGGCGAGAAACTGACTGTTTCTGATAAGATCGACCAGATCGTTACCAACCGTTTCTTAGGTATTCCGATCTTTATGCTGGTAATGTGGATCGTATATTACATCTCTGTAACTACAATAGGTACATTCGTAACTGACTGGACTAACGATACATTCGTAGGTGCTATTCAGGAAGTTGTAGGCGGATTCCTTGAAAATGCCGGTGCAAGTGACCTGATCTTAAGCCTGGTTGTTGATGGTATCATCGGCGGTCTGGGAGCAGTGCTTGGTTTCGTTCCTCAGATGGCGATCCTGTTCCTGTTCCTTTCCATCCTGGAAGACTGCGGTTACATGGTACGTATCGCATTCGTTATGGACCGTGTATTCCGTCACTTTGGTCTGTCCGGTAAGAGCTTCATCCCGTTACTGATCTCCTCTGGTTGTGGTATCCCAGGTATCATGGCTTCCAAGACCATTGAGCAGGATAACGACAGAAGACTTACCATTATGACAGCAACCTTTATCCCATGTGGTGCTAAACTTCCTGTAATCGCTTTAATGGGCGGCGTTATGGCTGGTTATGTAACTGGCTGGGATGTAGCTGGCATGATGGCTCCTATCATGTACTTTGTAGGTATCGTAGCTGTTCTTGTAGCAGCTATCATGTTAAAGAAAACAAAACCATTCTCCGGAAAACCAGCTCCATTCGTTATGGAGCTTCCACAGTACCATATCCCATCTGCTAAGACTGTTCTGATGCATGTCTGGGAAAGACTGAAAGGCTTCATCATCAAGGCTGGTACTATCCTGTTCCTTGCCTGCGTAGTAATGTGGCTGCTTTCTACTTTTGGATTTGCTGATGGTTCCTTTGGTATTGTTGAAGATTCCGCAGACAGCCTTATGGCTATCATTGGCGGTGCGATCGCGCCTCTCTTTGCTCCTCTTGGCTGGGGCGAGTGGCAGCCGGTTGCAGCTGCGATCTCCGGTTTCAGTGCAAAAGAAGGTATCGTTTCTACCATGGGCGTACTTGCAAATGTTGCCGGTGACGTTGAAGATGCAGAAACCGTTGCAGAAGGTGTTGGAATGTGGTTCCCAACCGCTTTAGCCGGATTCAGCTTCCTGCTGTTTAACCTTCTTGACTCTCCGTGTCTTGCAGCTATTTCGACAATGGCCCAGCAGATGCAGGACAGAAAGTGGTTCTGGTTTGCGATCCTGTTCCAGAATGTATTTGCTTACGCTGTTACTCTTTGTGTATACCAGATCGGCAGCTTCTTATTCTATGGTTCCTTCGGCGCAGGTACAGTTGTGGCATTCGTAGTGTTGCTGTTCATGCTGTACATGCTGTTCCGTCCAGATCCATATAAGGATCAGAAGACCTATTCCAAGCGCTCTGTACAGTCCGCAAGTTTATAAAAGTATCAGTCGGTACATACCGGCATAATGAAAGGGTCCGGGTGATAACATCCGGTCCCTTTTTAAAACTGCTGCATTGTGGTAAAATGGATCCGGCAGATATTTATCGTTTTATGTTTCCAAGAAGAAAGAAGGGAATATTTATGATAGCAAATGTAATTATATTGCTCCTTGTATTTGGCTACTGTGGTCTGGTGATTTACTGGAAACGTACAGGTGCGTTAAAGGACAGCTGTAGCAGCTGTGGAAGCGGAAAAAGTGGCTGTGGCGGTGGCTGCGGCGGCTGCAGCGGACATTGCAGCAGTTGTGGAAGTGTTCATGCACATCATGGGGACGTTCATAAAACGATGAAAAAGCACTGATCCAGTTGCTGTCTGTATTTACACGCAGCAATGGACTTGTATTTATGATAGTGCTATTTTCTGGTGATATGTACGTTATGTATGTTTAGAAAGGAACAGAAAAATGGGAAATTCATCTGGTTCCATGCTTTATATGGTAGTTGCCCTTATTATCATCTACGTAGTGGGAATGGGGATCTACCAGGGAGTAAAATATATCCAGAAAAAGCGGGAACAAGCAAGAGATAAGAAATTCCGCGAAGAAAAGTAGGCAGTATGTTACTGTACATGGTAGGCACTTTTGGAACCGAAAGTGCCGTACGATAACGTAGTGGTAGCGGGAATTTGCCGTATTTAAATGCGAAGCCACGGCAAATTCCGTTGCTGGTCATGCAACGCATGAACAGTAACGGCAGTACAGACCTGTTACAGAAACGAAAGGGACATAAAAATGGTTAATGCAATCGTAATACTTATATTGATCCTGATCGCAGTGTTCGCTGTCAGAGGCACTATCAGGCACATGAAAGGCGAAAGCCCGTGCTGTGGCGGCGGCGGAGCCAGCGAGGTGAAAGAAGAGCCAAGTAAACTGGAAGGCCCTGTGGTCGGTGAAAAGATCATGCAGATCTCAGGTATGACCTGTGAGCATTGTGTAAATCGTGTAATGCATGCTTTAAACAAGATAGACGGTGTATCTGCAAATGTCAGTTTAAAGGGAAAAAGAGCTGTTATTTCTTATGACCGTGAGGTTGATGAGAAGGTGCTGAAAAAGGCAGTAGAAGATGCAGGTTATACGGTAAATTCTATTTCATAAGCCTGCGTTTTTAGACCTGCACACTCAAATCCGCATCCTACGTGATCAGTACAGTTATTTACGAAACTAGATCGCAAAAAAGACCAGGAGTGTCCGGACATATCTGTCTGGTACACAGCTGGTCTTTTTGTTTTGTGGATCACTACTTGCGGATTGCTATTTGCAGATCGTTCTGTAACATTTTAATTCCCCAGCTTGTAATATCCTGCTGCATCCCGTCAGCGTACTGCTTCTGTGGGAGATCAGCAGTAATGTTCTGCCTGCATAAGCTGTCTGCAGTGTATGGAGAAGTTCTTTCTCGTGAAGGGCATCTAAAGCGCTGGAAGGTTCATCCATAAGGCAGATATCCGGATTGCGCAGCAATATTCTTGCAATTCCGATCCGCTGGCGTTCCCCGCCTGAAAGTCTTGCACTCATCTGTCCCATGTCTGTATCATAGCCCTCTGGCAGTGTATCAATAAACTCTGCAATACCGGCCTGTTTTGCGGCATCCTTGATCTCTTCTATGGATGCACCGGGCTTTGCTATCCCGATATTTTCCCCAATAGTCATATCAAACAAATAGGTATCCTGTTCCAGAAATGCGATCCGTTTATGAAGTTCGCTGAAGCTGATCTGTTCTAATGGAATGCCATTTATCAGGATCTGGCCTTCAGAAGGTGCGTAAAACCGCAGTAACAGGCGCAGCAGTGTGGATTTTCCAGCACCAGATTCACCGGCGATACCGATCTGGTCTCCTTTATGGATCACATAGTTAAAGTGTTCCAGGATTTTTCTCTCTGTACCTGGATAAGCGAAAGACACATTTTTAAATTCGATGGTCTGGATCTCGCCGCAGGTGACAGGATGCACAGGTTCTTCTGTTTCCGGCAATGTATCTTCGATCTTAAAAATACGTTCTGCAGCGCCATAAGCTTCCAGAAGACTTGTTACCACAAAGGTAAGGCTGAAAGAAGAGGATAAAGAAGCAGTTGCAGCAAAGGAAATAGCAATGGTCCCTACCGGGTTATCAATCCCCTTTGATGCAAGATATCCGGCGCATACCAGGATCAGTATCCTTGCAAGATAGATGAAAAAGCTAGGAAAAGAAGCAATGGTCTGCCTGTGGAGCGTAAGCCCTAAAGCAGCTTTATTTACCCGGTTGTTTGCCAGCATCACATCATTCATTTTCCGGTTTCCGGCGCCAAAGATCTGGATATCCCGTATGCTGTATACACTTTCCAGTATTTTTGACTTTAAATCACCAAGCTGTTCCCTGTAGCGAATACCGATTCCACGTCCTGCTATTAATGCACCAAGAGGCAGTACAACGCTGATCATAACGTAAATGGGGATCAGCACCAGTGCATACAGAGGATTTACAAACCATGCTAAAGCAATGGTAGTTACCGGAAGCAAAATAACTGTAAACATGGGTCCGATGGTATGGGCAAAGAAATATTCAAGAGTTTCAATATCCGCTACAGCAATGTTCATAATATCGCCGGTTTCACGTCCGATCATATAAGCAGGTGAGATGCGGTCGATAGCATCAAAAAGATGTACTCTCATTTTCGCAAGAATACCATAAGCGCCTAAATGGGAGAATAAACCTTCCAGGTAGCGGCATACTGCGATCAGAACAGCGCAGGCGATGGTAAGGGCTGCATAAGCTATTGTCCCATTGCAAAAACCGGCTGCAGCTAAGAGCCATAAAGCTCCAAAGCCCATAAGTCCCATGTGGGAAAGGGCCCCAAGTACACTGGCTATCGTTGATATGGCAATATATTTTCGGATCGGTCTTCCGATTGCCAGAAGCCGCCGGTTCATTTCTTTCATTGAATAACTGAATTTTCCCTTCATTCTGTCACCTCCATTATCTGCTGACGCAGGACTAACTGACGGTATAAGCCATCCTGTGCCATTAAAGCTTCATGATCGCCCTGCTGTGCTACCTGACCGTCTTTTAAGACGTAAATGCAGTGGGCACTGCGTACAGATGACATCCGGTGGGAGATGATGATAAGGGTTCGTGTATGAGCCAGGCGGCTAATGGTATCCCAGATTTCTTTTTCACTTTCCGGGTCAACGCTGGAAGTAGCTTCATCAAAGATCATGTATTCAGCCTTTGATAAAAGGGCTCTTGCGATGCCCATTTTCTGCCTCTGTCCGCCAGAAAGAGAAGCACCTGCATTACCTATATCTGAATCAAGACCATTTTCCAGTGACTGGACAAATTTTAAAAGACCTGCTTCTGTTACGGCTTCCATTAAAGCTTTATCGTCAGCATCCGGGTCAGCAAGGAGCAGATTCTCCCGGATGGTTCCGGAAAACAGGTTTACCTGCTGGGGAACCATTACAATATGTTTTCGCAGTTCTTCCGGTTTCATGCTGTGGTAATCTTTGCCTTCCATATAAATATGTCCTGCTGATGCGTCACAAAAACGCATTAAAAGGGATGCAGTAGTGGATTTTCCACAGCCTGAAAGCCCTACAAGAGCAATCACAAAACCTTTGGGAACAGTAAGGGAAAGGTTCTGTAAGGCTTTAGACCGTCCTTTATAACCATAAGATACATTTTCCATGCGGATCCCGTTGAAATGTTCTTTATCTTCCGGCAGTAATGGGTCAAAGGGGCGGGAAGTATCAGTATCCAGGATCTCTTCTACCTTTCCGGCTGCAGAAATAGCAGTCAGGGCACTGTGGGAAGCGCTCATCAGCTGCTGGGCAGAAGAAAAATAGCTGTAAGAAAGCATTAGAACCACTAATGCCTGTGAAATGGTGATGGTGCCTCTTGTAATACGGATACAGGAGTCTGCCAGGGCAGTCACCAGCGCAGCGTAGATCAGTGCCTCTGTTACCAGAAAAGAGGTAAAATTGATTTTCATAAAGCAGTTGATATTTTTATTCAATATATCTGCTTTTTCTCCAAGGATATGAGAATGTTCTTTATCTCTGTCAAACAGCTTTAAAGTAGTAAGTCCGCGCAGGCTATCCATATAATAACCGGTCATATCATCTAATGAACGCCAGTAGATCTTACGGATATCTTCGATCCTGCTGCGGAATGCATTATTAATGGGAAGAAGAAAAAGTGATACCACCAATAATAAAACAGCCACCGGCATAGAGATGCCCTTTAAGTGAAAGAACAGGTAAACAGGTGCTATGATACTGTAGATCAGGCTTGGAAGATAGGTGCTGAAATAGGTCTGCATCTGTTCTACTGCATCCACAGAAGCTGTGATAGCGGAAACAGGACCGATCTTTTCAATGCCGCCTGCATCCAGTTCCAGTACCTTTGAAAAGATCATTTTCCGCATGCCTTCCCTTGCTTTTGCAGCGGTCCTGTATTCCAGAAGTCCCTTTAAAAGCTGGGCAAGAAAGGTAAATACAGCGGCAGCCAGAGCAGCGCTGACAGCGCCCCAGGCAGTATGCAGGATCTCCTGAGGCTGAAAAAGAGTACCAAGGAAACCGGCAATGATCTCAGCCAGTGCAGTAGTCCCCGCCAAGGTAAGAAAGCCCATACCTGCTATGGCAAAGATCCAAAGCCATAGTCCCCGTGCAAGCTTTAAAAGTGTTTTGTTCATTAAAAGCATATGTTTTCCCCCGATTTTTCTGTTCATATGATGTACTAGTACATCATATATAATAAGAAATCCTTTTTCAATCCCTAATCACCAGTTGAAAAAAATCGCTTATTAATTTTTCATGAATTATATCGAAATATTTCCCTGAAGATTTGAAAAATGGAGTATAGTATGGTATATTGAACAAAGAATAACCAGTGGTCCGGCCGTAGTCTGCTTTAAAACAGGAGGCAAGATGGTTACAGGGACCTGCAAGGAGGAAAAAATGAAAGGGATTATACTTGCCGGCGGAAGCGGCACCAGACTTTACCCTTTGACCAAAGTTACATCGAAGCAGCTGCTTCCTATTTATGACAAACCTATGATCTATTACCCATTATCTGTATTGATGAATGCAGGTATCAGGGATATCTTAATTATCTCCACACCAGATGACACCCCTCGATTTGAGGCTCTGTTAGGTGATGGAAAGCAGTTTGGTATTAATTTAAGCTATGCAGTACAGCCAAGTCCAGATGGTCTGGCTCAGGCATTTATCATTGGTGAAGAGTTTATTGCCGGTGATTCAGTTGCTATGGTATTAGGTGATAATATTTTCCACGGACAGGGCTTAAATAAAAGATTAAAGGCTGCTGCCAACAAGGGAAAAGGTGCAACTGTATTTGGCTATTATGTAGACGATCCGGAACGTTTTGGTATTGTTGAATTTGATACAAATGGAAAAGCTATTTCTATTGAAGAAAAGCCTGAAAAACCGAAGTCTAATTACTGTGTAACAGGACTTTACTTCTATGACAACCGTGTTGTAGAATATGCAAAGAACTTAAAGCCATCTGCAAGAGGCGAGTTAGAGATCACAGATCTGAACCGTATCTATCTGGAAAATGGTGATCTGGATGTTATTTTACTGGGACAGGGCTTTACCTGGCTGGATACAGGAACCCATGAGTCTTTAGTAGAGGCGACCAACTTTGTAAAGACTGTAGAAACCCATCAGCACAGAAAGATCGCATGTCTGGAAGAAATCGCATATTTAAACGGCTGGATCACGAAAGAACAGGTATTAGAGACCTACGAAGTCCTGAAGAAGAACCAGTATGGCAAGTATCTGAAGGACGTTTTAGACGGTAAGTATGTAGATAAGTTACACAATAGAGAGTTCTAATGATCACAGGCGTTCGTCACGGCGTTTACCGTGGCGTAAATGTTCACTTTGAGCTATTTTAGGAGGAAATATTTACATTATGAAGATCATCGTAACCGGCGGTGCCGGATTTATCGGAAGCAACTTTGTACACCATATGGTAAATAAATATCCAGATTATGAGATCATCAACCTGGATCTGCTGACCTATGCAGGAAATCTGGAAAACTTAAAGCTGGTAGAGGACAAGCCAAACTACCGCTTTGTAAAAGGCGATATCGCTGACAGAAAGTTCATCTTTGACTTATTTGAAAAAGAAAAACCAGACGTAGTAGTAAACTTTGCTGCAGAAAGCCATGTAGACCGTTCTATCACCGATCCAGAGGCATTTGTACGCACCAATGTAATGGGAACCACAACTTTACTGGATGCATGCCGTACCTATGGCATTAAGCGTTATCATCAGGTATCTACGGATGAGGTTTACGGAGACCTGCCATTAGACCGTCCGGACCTGTTCTTTACAGAAACAACACCACTGCACACATCCAGCCCATATTCTTCATCCAAGGCAAGTGCAGACCTGTTTGTGCTGGCATACCACAGAACTTACGGAATGCCTGTAACAGTATCCCGCTGCTCCAATAACTACGGCCCATATCACTTCCCGGAGAAGCTGATCCCGCTGATCATCAGCCGTGCTTTAGCAGATGAAGAGCTTCCTGTATACGGAACCGGTGAAAATGTACGTGACTGGCTTCATGTATCCGATCACTGCGAGGCTATCGATCTGATCATCCACAAGGGCCGCGTTGGTGAAGTTTACAATATTGGCGGACACAACGAGAGAACCAATCTGGAAGTTGTAAAGACCATCTTAAAGGCATTAAATAAGCCGGAAAGCCTGATCAAGTTTGTAACAGACCGTCCGGGACATGACCGTCGTTATGCTATCGATCCAACTAAGATCGAGACAGAATTAGGCTGGAAGCCAAAATATAACTTTGATACGGGAATTCAGCAGACCATCCAGTGGTATCTGGATAACCAGGAATGGTGGAAAAACATTTTGAGCGGTGAGTACAGTAATTACTTCGATAAAATGTACGGAAACCGTCTGTAAGTAAACCATAAGCAAAAAGTAACTGTGGCTGACGGAAATTTCCGCCAGCCATTGACATGTATGATGAGGATTGCAGATGTATATTATGCAGTGCGGTCTGATATCAGAAAGCAAGAACAAAAAGTGAGGGATCATTTATGAGAGTTCTGGTAACAGGTGTAAAAGGACAGCTTGGACATGATGTAATGGACGAACTGGCAGCAAAGTGCATCGAAGGGATTGGCGTAGATGTAGAGGAAATGGACATTACAGATGCTGCAGCCTGCGAAAAAGTAATTACAGAGGCAAAACCGGATGCAGTGATCCACTGTGCAGCATATACTGCAGTAGATGCTGCAGAAGACAACGTGGAACTGTGCCGTAAGGTAAACGCAGAAGGAACAAGAAACATTGCCAAAGTGTGCAAGTCCTTAGACATAAAAATGATGTACATCAGTACAGACTATGTATTTAACGGCGAAGGACAGCGTCCATGGGAGCCGGATGACCACAGGGAGCCATTAAATGTATATGGACTGACTAAATATGAAGGTGAGATCGCAGTAGAACAGAACCTGGATAAGTACTTTATTGTCCGCATTGCTTGGGTATTTGGTATAAACGGAAAGAACTTTATTAAGACCATGCTCCGCTTAGGCAAAGAAAGAGGCGTTGTCAGCGTTGTAAATGACCAGATCGGTTCTCCAACTTATACCTATGATCTGTCTAAGCTGTTAGTTGCCATGATCCAGACGGATAAATATGGCAGATATCATGCAACCAACGAAGGACTCTGCAGCTGGTATGACTTTGCCTGCGAGATCTTCCGTCAGGCTGGTATGGATGAAGTAAAGGTAACACCGGTAGATTCATCAGCATTTCCGGTTAAAGCAAAACGTCCGTCCAACAGCCGCTTAAACAAAGAAAAACTGACAGAAAAGGGATTTGAGAGACTTCCTGCATGGCAGGATGCTTTAGGACGTTATTTAAAGGAATTAAAAGGACAGGAAGGACTGTAAAAAATGGGAAAATATTTTGGAACAGACGGCTTTCGCGGAGAGGCAAATGTAAATCTGACTGTTGAGCATGCTTTTAAAGTAGGACGTTTCTTAGGCTGGTATTATGGACAGAAAAATCCGGCTGAAAGATGTCGTATTGTTATTGGAAAAGATACCAGACGAAGCAGCTATATGTTTGAGTATTCACTGGTAGCAGGTCTGACTGCTTCTGGTGCAGATGTATTTCTGCTTCATGTAACCACCACACCAAGCGTATCTTATGTAGTGCGTACAGAAGGCTTTAACTGCGGTATCATGATTTCCGCAAGCCATAATCCATATTACGATAATGGTATTAAGGTTATCAATGAAAAAGGCGAAAAGCTGGAAGAATCTGTGATCACAGAGATCGAGAAATACTTAGATGGTGAAATAGAGGAGATCCCTTTTGCCAAGAAAGATAAGATCGGCCGTACCGTAGATTTTGCAGCAGGCAGAAACCGTTATATTGGCTATCTGATCTCCATTGCCACCCGTTCCTTCAAGAACATGAAAGTGGCTTTGGACTGTGCAAACGGAAGCGCTTCTGCTATTGCCAAAAATGTATTTGATGCTCTGGGCGCCCAGACCCATGTGATCAATAATGAACCAAATGGCTTAAATATCAATACAGACTGCGGTTCCACCCACATTGAGCATTTACAGAAGTTTGTAGTAGAAGAAGGCTGTGATGTAGGCTTTGCTTACGACGGGGATGCAGACCGTTGTATCGCTGTAGATGAAAAGGGAAATGTAGTAGACGGCGATGGTATTATGTATATCTGCGGAAAATACATGAAGGAGCAGGGAAGCCTGTTCCACAATACAGTTGTTACTACGGTCATGTCAAACTTCGGCCTGTATAAAGCATTTGACCGTGAAGGCATTTCCTATGAAAAGACTGCGGTAGGCGATAAATATGTTTACGAAAATATGGCAGCTACCGGCAATTGCTTAGGTGGTGAACAGTCCGGCCATATTATTTTCAGTAAGCATGCAACCACCGGTGACGGCATCCTTACTTCCCTGAAGGTAATGGAAGTTATCTTAGAGAAGAAGCAGACACTTGCAAAGCTGGCATCTGAGTATGAAGTTTATCCACAGGTTCTTAAGAACGTAAAGGTAAAAGACAAAAAAGCAGCCCAGGATGATGAAAAAGTCCAGGCAGAAGTTAAAAAAGTAACAGAAAGTCTGGGAAGCGATGGACGGATCTTACTCCGCCAGTCTGGTACAGAACCTGTTGTACGCGTTATGGTCGAAGCCTCTGATCTTGAAACCTGCGAAAAATATGTTGACCAGGTAATTAAAGTTATGGAAGAACAGGGACACTGCTTATAAGGTAAGCTGATACGTCTGAAAAAGCTGGCTTGGAATATTAACCATAACCAGAACGAATAATAAAATGAAATCTCATTGCTTGTAAGAATAAATAGTATATGGTATACTGTAGCATATACTTTTATTGTATGTTGCAGCAATGAGGCTGGATGCTTCGGAGACAAAGCTGCTCCGGAGCATTTTTATGTAATAGGAAATTCTTTGAAATTTCCTATTACATAAAAAGACACTAACGTGCCAATGATGCGCACTCGCGCGAAGAAGAAACATGTCGCAAGCGACCGCGCTCGGCGCGAGAATGTGCCAAGGCACATTCTATTTGGTAAAGTGCCATTCTGCATATGATTTTATGAGAAAAGGAATGATGAAACGTGGGGCTGAATCAGTAAAAGTACTGCTGTTTATCGTCTGCCGTTACGGTGTGATCGAGCGACTGCCCGGAAGGGCTTGGAATTTAAAGGAAATACAAAGCAGATCCGTTGAAATGCCGGTTACAGCAATAAATAGAATTGCGAGAGTGCAAAGCATGTAACAGAAAAAGACAGAGATAAACACAAGGAGGAAATAGTTATTATGTTAAATTATGCGAGATATAAAAGAGTACCTGTAGTCCATTTCCCGGAGCGTACCTGGCCGGATAAAGAGATTGAAAAGGCTCCTGTATGGTGCAGCGTTGACCTGCGTGATGGAAACCAGGCACTGGTAGAACCAATGGTAGTAGAAGAAAAGGTAGAAATGTTTAACCTTTTAGTAAAGCTGGGCTTTAAGGAGATAGAGGTTGGATTCCCTGCAGCATCCCAGATCGAATACGATTTTCTTCGCACCCTGGTTGACCGCAAGCTGATCCCGGATGATGTAGAAGTTCAGGTATTAGTACAGTGCCGTGAGCATCTGATCAAGAGGACTTTTGAGGCATTAAAGGGTATTAAAAAGGCTGTCGTACATATTTACAATTCCACATCTACTCTTCAGAGAGATGTTGTTTTCCACAAAGATATGGACGAGATCAAAGATATCGCTATTGTAGGTACCAAGATGGTACAGAGATATGCAGCAGAATGTGATACGCAGATCCGTCTTGAGTATTCTCCGGAGAGTTTTACCGGCACAGAGCTGGATTTTGCCCTTGATATCTGTACTGCTGTTCAGGAGACCTGGGGAGCTACCAAGGAGAACCCGATCATCATCAACCTTCCATCTACTGTTGAGATGAATACTCCAAATGTATATGCAGACCAGATCGAATGGATGCACACACACTTTAAGAACAGGGAAAGCATTATCTTAAGCGTACATCCGCACAATGACAGAGGAGAAGGCGTTGCAGCTACCGAATTAGCACTTCTTGCAGGTGCTGACCGTGTAGAGGGAACTCTGTTTGGAAATGGCGAGCGTACTGGTAATGTAGATATACTGACCGTTGCTTACAACATGTTCTCCCAGGGTATCAACCCGGAATTAAATATTGAAAATGTGCGTGAGATCGCAGAGGTTTATGAACGCTGTACTAAAATGCAGATCCCGCCAAGACATCCATATGCAGGCAAGCTGGTATTTACCGCATTCTCCGGTTCCCATCAGGATGCCATCAACAAAGGTATGCAGGCTCTCCACGAAAGAAACAGCCAGTACTGGGAAGTTCCGTATCTGCCTATCGATCCAAGCGATATCGGAAGAGAGTACGAGCCGATCGTCCGTATCAACAGCCAGTCCGGAAAGGGCGGCGTAGCCTTTGTTATGGATACTTTCTACGGCTTCAAGCTTCCGAAGGGCATGCACAAGGAGTTTGCCGATGTGATCCAGGCTATTTCCGAGAAGCAGGGTGAGGTTGCTCCGGAGCAGATCATGGAGGAGTTTAAGAAGGATTATCTGGACCGCAAAGAACCAATGCATTTCCGCAAGTGCCGCATTACCGATACAGAGACTGCAGATGGCGAGTTTGCAACACTTGTTAAGCTTACTTATACTGACCATGGCATTGAGAAGCATTTCGATGGCATTGGAAATGGACCGATCGATGCTGTCCAGAGAGGCTTAGAAGAGGCACTGGGCATCCAGATCAAGGTATTAGACTACACCGAACATGCACTTGCATCTGGTTCTGGTGCACAGGCTGCTTCCTATATCCACTTAGTAGACCAGACCACCGGAAAAGCAACCTACGGCGTAGGCATCAGTTCCAATATTACCAGAGCATCTATCCGTGGTATTTTCAGTGCAGTAAACAGACTGTTCTATTAATAAAACTTTCATGCCGGGACCGGCATGAAATAAAAGTAAAGATCAAAAGCGCATTGTCTTTTATGGCAATGCGTTTTTCTGTTATGGAAGTGCTGCCAGGCAGATATAGGTTTGCTCCTTCATTGACTTAGGCTGTGGTCAATGTTACAATGTTTCAAGACATTTATATGTCCTCTCGGAGTCTTTCCTGCATTTGTCTTTGTGGCCGATTTTTCGCCAGTCGCACTCGGATTTCATCACCGTACGTACCGCGTACGCCTCAGAAATTTGGGTACAACTGACAAAAAATCTTCTCACAAAATCAGGTACAGAAAGATTCCGAGAGAACATTTATAGATCACGGAGGAAAATATTCATGCATGAATTAAAAGCGGCCCGTATCCAGGCGCTTACTACAAGGGAAATGGCTCAGATCGGCCTGTTCACTGCACTTATTGCAGCGGGGGCTTATATTAAGGTCAATATACCGGTTCAGCCGTTTCCCATGCATTTTACTATGCAGTTTTTATTTGTTCTTTTAGCTGGATTTTTACTTGGGGCGAAAAAAGGCGCTATTTGTGTAGGAATCTACCTGGCAGTAGGACTTTCCGGTATTCCAGTATTTGCAGCAGGCGGCGGTCCGGCATATTTGATCCGTCCAACCTTTGGTTTTTTGCTGGGGTTTGTATTTGCAGCATGGATCACAGGAAAATTATCCTCCCTTCGTCCGGGAGCAGGTACTGCCTGGGATCTGTTCAGTGCCTTCTGGGGAATGATGGCTTACTATGTTTCCGGAATGGTGTATTTTTACGTGATCAGTAATTTCGTGATCCATATGCCGGTTTCATGGAAACTGGTGGTGATCAACTGCTTTCTGATCACAGTTATGGAAGATTTTCTTCTCTGCGTTATGGCGGCATTTTTAGCAAAGAGGATCAGGGCACTGGCGGGAGATATGTTCCGTAAGTAGTTGATCAGATGAACAACGATTCCGGGAGAACATCCTTGGAAATATGGAGGTTAAACAGCGTGAAGAAATATAAAATAATCTTTAGTGATATTGATGGAACTCTTTTAAATGATGAAAACCAGGTTCCGAAAGAAACTGTAGAAGAACTGCAAAGTCTGGACAAAAGAGGAATTCCTTTTGTGCTGGTATCAGCCCGTATGCCGGAAGGAATGCGTCCGATCCGGGAAGAACTGGGCATTCATGCACCTATGGTGTGCTACAGTGGCGGACTGGTATTGGGACCGGATAATGAGGAAATCTACAGCTGTCTGATGGATCTTGATCTGGCCTGTGAGATCAAAAGACTGGTTGAAAAAGAATTTCCCCAGGTCGTCTGCGGCACATACGGCGGGGAACACTGGGTAGTAGATGATGGGTCTGATCCTTGGGTACTCCGGGAACAGGAGATTACTCATCTGGTACCTGAAACAGGCGATATAAGGGAAATATTTGGGAAAACCGGAGGTATCCATAAGTTTCTTTTTATGGGAGAACAGGAGTCAGTCATCCAGACAGAAAAGCGGTTGAAAGAGCTTTATCCAGAACTTTCTATAGCAAGATCTAAACCGGTCTATCTGGAAGTGATGAACGGAAACGTGTGCAAATCAGCCGGGGTGAAGATCGTATGTGGGAAATACAACATATCATTAAAACAGGCAATGTCTTTTGGGGACGGACAAAATGATCTGGATATGTTAAATGCAGTAGGGGCAGGTTTTGCCATGGCAAATGCACCGGAAGAGGTGAAGCTGGCGGCACCGTTTGTGACTCCTGCAGATAACCAGCATCAGGGTCTGCTGGCTGTAGTGAGGAAATATTTTGCCACTAACATCTATTGAATATGCACATGAGGGAAAGTGCTTTGGCAGATACAGGAAGAAACTTTGGCTTAAGCGGTGCAGCACTTAAATGGATCGCTATGATTACCATGCTCATTGATCATATTGGGGCAGTGGTGATGGAATATGGTCTCTATTACCAGGGCGGGGCAGAGACTTTTCGCAGGCTTCTGGACAGTGGCAATGGACAGTGGCTGTATACCTTTCAGCGTCTGATGCGTATGGTTGGACGGCCATCCTTTTTGCTGTACAGCTTCCTTCTGGTAGAAGGATTTTTTCATACAAGAAGCAGAAAACGCTATACATTTCAGATGCTTTTATTTGCCCTGATATCAGAAATCCCTTTTGATCTGGCTGCAAGCAATCGCTGGTTTTATCTGGGTTATCAGAATGTTTTTTTTGAGTTTCTCATAGGGCTTACTGTTTTGTGGGGCATGGAACAGGCCGTGATTTTTGGAAAAACACCGCTGACAGTGGAGGCAGGAAAGATATTTGCGGTAGCCTTAGGCTGTATGGCAGCGGTATTTATACAGGCCGATTATGATTATATAGGGATTATTATCATTGCAGCCTTTTACGAATTTCATGCAAGCAGAGCAGGGCGCAGCCTGTCGGCAGCTGTACTGGGCGGGTTGGAAACACTGGATTTAAACTTCGGTATAGGGGCACTGGCAGCGATACCTATCTGGTTTTATAATGGAAAACGTGGAAATCAGAGGTTTAAATACCTGTTTTACTGGTTTTATCCAGTGCATCTGATGATACTGGTGGTGGTCAGAAGCGTTACTTTGGGTATAGTTCCCCGATAGTACATAAGACATTTTTATAAGGGTCTGTACACAGGAGAGAAATCTGTTGATTGTGTGCAGACCATTTTTTTGGTACAATAGAACAAGATATTTGCTTTTTGAGACTTATGAATGAAAAGGAGCGGCATAAAATGAAAAAATACGATTATATACTAGTAGGAAGCGGCCTGTATTCTGGTGTTTTTGCCTGGTATGCAAAGCAGCATGGAAAGTCCTGTCTGGTAGTGGAAAAGAGAGATCATATTGGCGGAAATGTTTACTGTGAGGAGACAGAAGGCATCCACGTACATAAATACGGCGCCCACATTTTCCATACAAGTAATAAAGAAGTATGGCAGTTTGTAAATTCCCTGGCAGAGTTCAACCGTTATACTAACAGTCCGGTTGCCAATTACAAAGGTGAAATGTATAATATGCCGTTTAATATGAATACCTTCAGCAAGATGTGGAATATTTCCACACCGGATCAGGCAAAGGCGATCATTGAGGATCAGAAAAAAGAGGTTACGGGTGAGCCAAGGAATCTGGAAGAACAGGCGATCAGTCTGGTAGGACGCGAGATCTATGAAAAGCTGGTAAAGGGATATACGGAAAAGCAATGGGGAAGAGACTGTACTGAACTTCCGGCTTTTATCATCAAGAGACTGCCTGTGCGTTATACCTATGACAACAATTATTTTAATGACTTATATCAGGGGATCCCGATCGGTGGCTACAATGTGATCATCCACCGTCTCTTCGAGGGCTGTGATATTGAAACAGGTGTAGATTATCTGGAAAAGAAGGATTATTACGACAGTTTAGGGGAAAAGATCGTGTATACGGGAACCATTGATGCGTATTATAAGTATCAGTTCGGTAAACTGGAATACCGCAGTCTGCGTTTTGAGTCTGAGATCCTGGATGAGGAGAACCATCAGGGCGTTGCTGTCGTGAATTACACGGACCGTGAGACTTCATATACCCGTATCATCGAGCACAAACACTTTGAATTTGGCACCCAGCCCAAGACTGTTATTACCAGGGAATATCCGGTTACCTGGCAGGAAGGCATGGAACCATATTATCCGGTCAATGATGAAAAGAACCAGGCGTTGTACCAGAAATACGCCAAACTGGCTGAAAAAGAAGAAAATGTTATTTTCGGCGGTCGTTTAGGCGAGTATAAATATTATGATATGGACAAAGTGATTGCTTCTGCCATGGTGCGGGCAAAAGAAATCTTTGGGGCATAAAATTTATAATAAAGTATATGCAGGATCAAAAGGTGATGGCTGCTGCAAAATGGAAAATAACCATTTTGCAGCAGCTTTTTAGTTAATTTATAAATCAGTATCATTTCCATAAATTTCCATATGTATATTTTATAATGCTGCTTTAACACAAAAAAAGTTGTAAAATGACGAATATAAAAGTGACAAGTCGAAAGCTTTTTGTATAATTTTCAGCCTTAAGGAATAAGAATTAAGGTAATTACAAAGAAAAAACAGTAAAAAAATACAAAACTACAACAAAAAAACTTGCATTTTTAACAGGGGTGTGCTACACTTACACACACATGTAGACCGTGGACGTACAAAGAAATGTTTGTATGCCACCGGACATGAGAACAGCGTAAAATTATGTTGGAAACATGCAGGGGGATCCGCGAGAACATAACAATGATCAAGGAGGACAAAGTATGAAAATCAAAAAAATGATGGCTCTTGTTACAGCAGCAGCGATGGCATTTGGTCTCGCAGGATGTGGTGGTGGAAATACCGCAGCTACCACAGCAGCACCTACTGAAAAAGCGGAAGGAACTACAGCAGCAGAAGCTGTTACAGAAGCAACAGAGGCTGCAAAATCAGAAGGCAGTGATAACTGGAAGGTAGCAATTTTAACAGGTACTGTTTCCCAGGGCGAGGAAGAGTTCCGTGCAGCAGAAAAAGCATTAGCTGCATATGGACCGGAGCACATTGTTACAGCCACTTATCCAGATAACTTTATGTCCGAGATGGAGACCACTGTATCACAAATCGTATCTTTTGCATCTGATCCTGATGTAAAAGCTATCGTTATGTGTCAGGCAGTGCCTGGTGCAAAGGCTGGTTTCGATAAGGTCCGTGAGATGGGAAGAGATGATATCCTTCTGATCGCAGGTACTCCACAGGAAGACCCGGCTGTTATTTCCGCAGCTTCAGATCTTGTTTTATATGCAGATGAAGCAGCACAGGGCGATACCATTATGGAAAAATGTGCAGACTGGGGCATTGATGTATTTATTCATTATTCCTTCCCACGTCATATGGCAATGGAGCTGATCGTAGCACGTCACGAACTTCTTAAGAAGAACGCAGATGCACTTGGCATTGAAATGGTAGATGTTACTGCTCCGGACCCGACAGCAGAGGCTGGAGTTTCTGCTTCCCAGCAGTTCATTCTGGAAGATGTTCCACAGCAGCTGAAAAAATATGAAGGCAAGAAAGTTGCTTTCTTCACAACTAACTGTGGTATGCAGCCGTCTTTACAGACCGCTTGTTTAGATGAGCCTAATGCTTATTATCCACAGCCATGCTGCCCGAGTCCATATCACGCATTTCCGGCTACGTTAGGACTGGAACTTGCAATTGGCGGTGATGACGAAGACGCATTAAAGCAGATTGCAGCTAAATTAAAGGAGCATGACGCAGTAGGACGTTACTCTACATGGGCATCCCCGGTTGCTATGACCATTATTGCAGTTGGTGTCGATTATGCAAAGGGATATATCACAGGCGAGATTACAGACCGCAATGATGCTGATAAGCTGGTTGAAATGTTTAACTCTAAAGTTGAAGGGGCAAAGATCAATAATTATACCAATGCAGAAGGTGAAACTTTTGATAATTACTATACCATTCTGCTTGCTCCAGTTGATTTTAATGATTACTTATAAGAAACTTGAAATCGGAGAAAAGGCTCACCCTGTTGATTTCGGGTGGGCCTTTTCAGCTACAGAAAGGGGGAATTTCAATGAACATAGAAAAAGAGTATGTTCTTGAGATGAAAGACATTACCAAACATTATGGTGAAAATACCGTATTAAATGGCGTGTCTCTTTCCGTGAAAAAAGGTGAGATCCATGCACTTTTAGGAGAAAACGGAGCCGGTAAATCCACTTTGATGAATATACTGTTTGGTATGCCAGTCATCCACAGCACAGGGGGCTTTGAAGGAAAAGTCCTTTTAGATGGAGAAGAAACACATATCTATTCTCCTTATGATGCTATGGAAAAGGGAATTGGTATGGTACATCAGGAATTTATGCTCCTTCCAGGATTTACCATTACTGAAAACATCAAATTAAACCGTGAGATCACAAATCCTAATCCGGTGAGCCGCCTTTTTGGAAAGAACCTGGAAAGCCTGGATATGAAGGCAATGGCTTTTGACGCAAGAAAAGCGCTGGATGCTGTAGGAATGAATCTTGATGAAAAAACCCTGGTTCATGGAATGCCCGTTGGCTATATGCAATTTATTGAGATCGCCCGTGAAATCGATAAAACAGGGGTAAAGCTTCTGGTATTTGATGAGCCTACTGCTGTTCTTACGGAAAGTGAGGCAGCCCAGCTTATTTCCGTTATGAAGAAGATCTCTGAAAGCGGTATCGCTATTATCTTTATCACCCATCGTCTGGACGAAGTAATGGCAGCTTCCAACAGTATTACGATCCTGCGTGACGGAAAGTTAGCGGCCACCAGAGAGACTGCAAAGACCAGTATCCGTGAGATCGCGGAACTTATGGTAGGCCGAAAAGGGGAAGCGATGATAGAAACAGCCCCAAGACCTGTTCCGGGTGAAAAGGTGGCGATGAGTATCCATGATCTCCATGTAGATATGCCGGGTGAGCAGGTAAACGGCTTATCTGTAGACATTTATGAGGGCGAAATCTTCGGTATCGGTGGTCTGGCCGGTCAGGGAAAATTGGGTATTCCAAATGGTATTATGGGCCTTTATGATGCAGAGGGAAAAGTAGAACTGTTCGGACAGGAATTAAATTTCAAAGATACCAGATCCGTTTTAAGCGCAGGTGTTTCTATGGTTTCTGAAGACCGCAAAGGCGTGGGACTTTTATTAGACCGTTCCATTGAAGATAACATCGTGTTTAATGCTATGCAGATCAAAGGGGAGTATTTGAAGAAATTTGGCCCATTTACCCAGATCGATAGCAAGAAGATCCGGGAAACAGCCCAGGCGTACATAAAAAATCTGGATATCCGCTGTTTCGGACCAACCCAGCATTCAGGTACATTATCCGGCGGCAACCAGCAGAAGGTTTGTATTGCAAAGGCGCTGTGCATGTCCCCTAAATTTCTTTTTGTTTCTGAACCTACCCGTGGTATTGACATTGGTGCGAAAAAGCTGGTGTTAGAGACGCTGGTACGTTTAAACAGGGAACTGGGAATGACCGTTGTCATAGTTTCCTCAGAACTTCAGGAGCTTAAGAGTGTTTCTGACCGTATTGCCATTGTTTCTGAAGGCAAACTGGTAGATATCTTGTCTCCTCAGGCATCAGATGCAGATTATGGTCTGGCTATGTCCGGCATTAAACCGTCCGAACATACAGAGAAAGGGGGAACAGAAGAATGACGAAAAATAAGATCCAGAGACTCCTTGCCATTCTTTGCGCAGCAGCAGCAGCCTTCTGTATGGTATTAGGATTTATAAATATGCCCAAACAGAACGGAACGGCAGGTCAGGAGATCCTTCGCACTATGCGTATCCAGACACTGCTTAATGCTACCGGCGACAGTGTGGTAGAAAGCTATGTGGCTATTGCAAAGCAGGAGGCCCAGGCAGCAGCTAAGGCATCCGGGGGCGGCATGGCGGCTATCCGTGAAGCAGTAGAAAAAGCAGAAACAGAAACAAGGGAAAAATATGAAAATGGTGCCCAGAATGATCTGTCCGGTATTGATACAACAGGTCTTTTGACAGCCGTTGACGTATATACAGAGGCTGTAAAGGCTTATGCGGAAGCCCAGGCCCAGGCCCGTGCTGCTTATGAAGAGGCACATTATGCAGAAGCAGAGGCAGCTTTAGAGAAGAAACATGAAGAAATGCTGGCAGCAGGAGAGGAAATTCCGGAAGATGAAGAAGTAGTGGTAGATATGTCCGGTTTTGAGGCAACTCCTGAAATGATTGAGAAACAGGAAGAAGCAAAGGCTATGTATGCAAATGTAGGAGCTGAGCTGAAAAAAATCTATCCGGTGCTGACAGATGAAGCCTTAGAAACACTGGAAGAGACTGTAGAAGGCATTCTTTATCAGTCTGGTGACAGTTTTTCTTCCCAGTATGACCGTTATGTTAAACAGAGCAATATCAAAGAGACAAATGCAGGACGGCTCATCCGCCATGGAGATGACCTGGTTTATTTAGGCTTTGCGCTTCTGGTACTGACTGTGCTGTTATTATTTAATAGCTGGCTTATTGATAAACTGGGTATTCCAAGAGTGATCATTGGAGTGTTCTTTATTTTGCTTTGCTTTATGACCTTATGGTATGATTTATCTCTTTCCACGCTTCTTAGCAATACCATCGTGCGAATGGGTATGAATGCTATCATGGTACTGGCAATGGTTCCTGGTATCCAGTGCGGCATCAGCCTGAACCTGGGTCTTCCTATTGGTCTGGTTGCAGGCCTAATCGGTGGCTTACTTACCATTGAACTGGGAATTCCAGGATGGGGAGGTTTCCTTTTTGCCATTGTTTCAGGCTCCGCATTGGCAGCTGTGTGCGGTTATCTATATGCACTTATGTTAAACCGCTTAAAAGGTTCTGAAATGTCTGTTACCACTTATGTTGGTTTTTCTATTGTATCTTTAATGTGTATAGCATGGCTGGTGCTTCCGTTTAAGTCATTAAAGCTTCGCTGGCCATTAGGAACCGGTCTTAGAAATACCATTGGTCTGGACGGGACTAATTTCCGCCATATCTTAAATGATTTTCTGGCATTCCAGATCGGTGATTTTACCATTCCAACAGGACTGCTTTTGTTTATGTTATTTAGCTGCTTTGTTGTATGGATGTTTTCACGAAGCCGTACCGGTCAGGCTATGCAGGCAGTAGGAAACAACCCGCGCTTTGCAGAATCTGTAGGTATCAATGTTGATAAAATGCGTATTATAGGTACTGTATTTTCAACAGTATTAGGTGCAGTGGGAATTCTGGTATATTCCCAGAGTTACGGTTTTATGCAGCTGTACACAGCACCCCGCCAGATGGGGTTTATTGCAGCATCAGCTATCCTTATTGGCGGTGCTTCCACAAGCAGGTGCAAGATCAGCCATGTTCTTATTGGTACGTTTCTGTTCCAGGGCGTTTTAACATTGGGAATGCCGGTTGCAAACGTATTAGTACCTGGTTCTACTATTTCTGAAACACTGCGTATCCTGATTTCCAACGGAATCATTCTGTACGCACTTACAAAGTCAGGAGGTGAGTCTCGTGCGTAGTAAATTAGATATTCGTGAAATATTGCAGAAAAATGCAGTTACAGTCATGTTCGTGGTATTATGTATCATCGGACTCATCTGCTCTGGACAGACTGTTTCTTATGTAATGTATGAATTATTCGGCCGCTTAAGCCGAAATGCATTTATCGTACTGGCACTTATTATTCCTATCGTTGCCGGTATGGGTATCAACTTTGCTATTACCATTGGTGCCATGGCAGCCCAGATCGCAGCTTTGTGGGTGATCGAATGGGGCATCAGCGGACTAACCGGATTCCTGGTTGCCATGCTTATGACCATGCCTATTGCAGCGTTTTTTGGTTATCTTATCGGTAAACTGATGAACAAGATGAAAGGCCAGGAAATGATCGGAGGCCTGATCTTAGGTTACTTTGCAAATGGATTGTATCAGTTGTTGTTCCTGTTTATTTTCGGTAATCTGATCCCGTTAAAGGCACCGGGACTGGTGATTAAGGGATCTACCGGTGTTGCCAATACCATCGACCTTTCTACAGACCGTGGTTTTAAATATGCTTTAGATGGCCTGCTGCGTGTTTCCTTCAGCACAGCCGTTCTCATTATCTGCGGTATTATGGCAGTGGGGGCGTTAGTAATGTTTGCAATGAAGAAAATGGAGAAGAAAAAAGCTTTTACTTATGCCGGTATCTGCGTGGGAGCAATTGCAGTGGCACAGCTTCCAGTTGTGAAAAATCTATTCTCCATGGTCAGTGTACCAATGGTCACTTTCTTCGTTGTAGGATTGCTCTGTATATTTAACAATGCCCTGATGAAAACAAAAATCGGCCAGCAGTTCCGTGCCGTTGGCCAGAACCGTACAGTTGCCAATGCTTCCGGAATCAATGTAGACCGGGTTCGTGTGATAGCCATTGTGATCTCTACTGTACTGGCTGGCTGGGGACAGCTGATCTTTGTCCAGAACATGGGTTCCTTCCAGACTTACGGTGCCCATGAGCAGGTTGGTCTTTATGCAGGTGCAGCCATCCTGGTGGGCGGTGCATCCATTAAAAAGGCTACTAACGGACAGGCGCTTCTTGGCTGTATCCTGTTCCACCTACTTTTCATCGTAGCCCCATCTGCAGGAAAGAACCTGTTTGGTGATGCTGCCATTGGTGAGTATTTCCGTGTATTTATTTCTTATGGAGTTATCGCTCTGGCACTGGTTATGTATGCATGGGGAGATTATAAGAAGAAAAAGAGTTAATATGTTGCAAATACAATAAATAGACCGTCTGGCCTGGGAAATAGGTTCAGGCGGTCTTTTACTGTCAGTCCATTAAAAAAGGTTTTATATTGTTACTGCTTAGAGCATTGAGCTAAAATTTCTTTAAGGGCTTTTACCAGTATATTATCTTCTGCCTCGTTCCGGATGGCAATCCGTAAAAACTGGCGGCCGTTTCTGGAAATCTTGGAGGACAGGTCTTTGATAAATAGGTTATAGCGGGTTAAGAGCAGTTCTGTTATTTCTGTGGCGCTGATGCTCTTGTCTGTCAGTTCCACCATCAGGTAATTTGCCTGGGATGGGAAGACGCAGACGCCTGGGAGATTACTTAGTTTTTCTGCAAAACGGGTTCGCTCTGCACGGAGTTTGTCTAAAGCAGAGTTATAGTCTTTTCTGTATTTCTCTTCGATCTGCATATAAAATTCACCGAAGGAATTAATATTCCAGATGGCAACATCTTTTTTCAGCTGGCCGATCAGGTCTGTATCGCCGCTGGCAGCTACTCCCAGGCGCAGTCCGGGGATACCATAGGACTTGGAAATGCTTTTTACCACTATCATATGTGGATTTTCATCTAAAAGTTCTTCCACCAAAAGGGTAGGTTCTGCTTCTTCTGAAAAATCTACAAAGGACTCATCTGCAAGAAAGCGGATGTTTTTTTCTTTTGTCCAGCGGGCCAGCTTTAACATTCCCTTGCGGGAGATATAATTGCCGGTAGGATTGTCCGGATTGATAAGTACCAGGCAGTCAAGATCTTTACCTTCAAAGAAGTCCATTACATCATTTTCATTATAGGAGAAATCTTCTGTCTGGGGAACGAAGGCAATGACCTTTTCTTTGTCACAACGGTTTGCATATTCTTCAAAAGCAGGACGGATCACACCAAGATTACCCTTTACACGCTCCATAAGGGCTTTGATCAGCTCTGCAGCGCCATTTCCTACAACGATCTGGTTCTGGCGCAGGGAGAAGTTTCTGGCAGCCAGAAGAGAGTTTACAGCCATTCCGGAAGGATACTGTCTTGCAAGGACGTCAAAATTATGTTTGATCTCATCCATCATTTTTTCAGGCGGATAATAACTATTTACCAGATAGCAGAAATCCAGCATTTTCGGATAACGCCAGTAGCCGCCGAAGCACTTCTGGATCAGGTGGGTGCGTTCCTTTTCCGGTGCAAAAATGGACTCAGCAATGTTCAGATCCTGGATATCGTCAATTTCATACCAGCGCTGGTTCTCATCCAGACGTTTTGCCTTGATGCCCGGATCATCTAAAGTTACCAGAATCTTTAATACCTGTTCATAGTATTCATTATTTCCCAGTGCTTTTGTATAAGCTACCAGGAAAGGGACGTAGTGTGTCCTGGAAAATTCACGGCTGAATTTATAAAGATTTACGGTCTTGTAATAATGTTCTGTATCGGAAAAACGGAATTTTTTGCCTGGGATCATGGCTTCGATATCATCCTGATCAGAGAGGACCAGACAGGTTCCATCCATCCAGGACTCGTATTTTGCAGCCAGGGCAAGACTGTCTCTTGGATCATCAGTAAGGCTGTTTAATACAGAGTCTTCAAAGATGATATCGGACTCTAAAAGAAGAGTATCTTCCTTTAACAGATAGTCTTTTGCCAGGAAAAGGGAGTAGATATTGTTAGTGCGGTCATAGACCGGATTGTCGATAAAGACAACAGGTGTTTTGATATGCAGACTTTCAATATGTTCCCGAAGCTTCTGACCTTCATAACCGGTAACAATAACGATCCGGGACAGGTCATGCTGTTCTAGCTGGCTTAAGGTGCGGTTGATCAGAGGAACACCGTTTACCTTTACCATACATTTTGTCTTATTCTGTGTCAGCTGCTTTAAACGTTTTCCCATTCCGGCAGCCAAGATGATTGCTTGCATGAGTTTTCTCCTTATAATTAATATGTTCTCACAAAATCAAGTGCAGGAAAGACTCTGAGAGGACATTAATATCTTTTTAAAATCAAATTATTTTGTATCCACTTCCAGGCAGGTAATCCGGGGATTTCCCGTCAGGTGTTTTATGGCGGTTTTTCAGTACATCTTTGTAAATTTTAATACGGTAACGGCGCATTTCTTTCTGGTCTCCAAACAGAAGTCCGAGGGTATCTAAGAAAATGTGAGCCTTGTGGTTCAGCCAGATATATGCCATGTACAGGCGGGGATTCTTGGAATAGGTCTTTCCTATATCAATGGCATTGCGGAAGCCGTAGTAGTTTTTCCAGCTGATGGCCGGGGCAGAACTGGCAGGTGTTGTTTTATGGTTTAAAACAGCTGTGGTCACATTTAAGATACGTGACTGATCATGGAAACGCAGACAGTATTCTGTATCATCAAACCAGATAAAATATTCCGTTTTTGGAAGGCCGATCCTTCGCACCATGTCAGCCTTTACCAACAGACCGCAGAAGGTGCTGATATCGTATTCAAAAGAAGCTTTGGCATATGCTTCTTCCGGTACTGGTCCATAAAGCATCAGCCGGGGACATTTAATGAAACGCCGGTGGGTGGTGTCAATGGATCCGGCAGTGGTTACTGTACCGGAATATGCCAGATAATTTGTCCTTAAGATGGCTTTCTGAAGCTGTTCTATATAATCGGCTGCGATCATGGCATCATCATCAATGATCAGGATCCAGTCACAGTCTGTTTTTCCAAGATTCTCAATACCTTTTGCAAAGCCGCCTGCTCCGCCGATATTTTCCGGAAGATGAAGAATGTGAAATTCCGGTTTATTTTTGTCAGAGGAAGCTGTTTGGGTCTCAGCCACCAGCTGGTCCAGATACTTTGAAGTACCGTCTGTACTATTGTTGTCTACTATACAAATATAGAAAAAGGGAACTGTCTGCGACAGAACCTGTTGTACGCATTCTTTTAATAATTCCAGCCGGTTGTACGTAACGATGGTAACTGCGAATTTCACGGGTGTGCTCCTTTGATATATTCGTTATAACGGTATGGAAAAACACCGTTATTTTATAGTATACGCAATTGATCTGGGAAAGTCAAAAAAATCTCTTTGGCAGTTTCAATTTTAGTGTTATATTTACGTAGCTATGATTTGGGTGGGGGAATTTTGTTGCATATACAGAAGAAATGTGATAATCTACCAATATAGGATTCCTCTGTATTACGGAGGAAGAAAAATGAGTAAAAAAACACTGGAAGAACTGGTATTTCATGACGATTTTATGTTTGCGGCTGTTATGATGGATGCAGAAAACTGCAGATGTTTTCTGGAACGTGTATTGGAGATCCGGATTGAAAGAGTTGAGATCAGTACGGAGCATGGCTTCTTTTTTAATCCAGAATGCAAAAGCATTCGCATGGATGTATTTGCAAAAGATGAAAACAGGACACATTATGACATTGAGATGCAGCTGGTAAAAAAAGACAGTCTGGAAAAACGCAGCCGTTATTACCACAGTCAGATGGATGTGGAAATGCTGGAAAAAGGGAAGAGTTATGGAGAACTGGCAGATACATATGTCATTTTTATTTGTAACTTTGATCCACTGGGACAGAAAAAATGCCGTTACACCATCCGGAGATATTGTGAAGAAACAGGAAATGTATTTGGTGACGGGGTCTGTACCGTTTTTCTTAACACAAACGGAGAAAATCGAGAGGAAGTACCGAAGGAACTGACATCATTACTTGATTTTGTTAAGGCTGATCTGGTTGGAAGCGAAGCTGATTATGAAGATATATTGGTCAAACAGCTTCAGAATTCCATGCGTCAGATTAAAAGAAGCCGGAAAATGGGGGAACGCTATATGATGTTTGAGCAGTATATGAAAGAGTATGTTCAGGAGCATGCAGATGAGATCCGGGAAGAAGCCAGGGAAGAAGGGCTGGCAGAAGGTCGTGCAGAAGGACTGGCAGAGGGCCGTGCAGAAGGACATGCAGAAGGACATGCAGAAGGTCAGGAAGAAGCTACGGTCAGACTGAATAAATTGTATTCTTGTCTTCTGACATCAGGGCGTGCAGATGATTTACAGCGTGCAGTGAAAGATCCTGCATATCTGAAACAGTTACTGCAGGAGTTTGGATTTTGATGGTCATAATAAAGAGTGATGATCGTAAATTCTATGAATAACAAAGTCCGGCTCATATCCTATGAGCCGTTTTGCCTGAATGGCAGAATCTAATTTCTATTGAGTATCTTATATCAAAGTCAATTCGACTGAATTTCAAAAGAGGTACAGAGGAATCCTATATGTTTTTATATAAAAATGAAAATTGCCGCAGGGGCATCTGCGTGTAATGCTCCTGCGACAGCCGGTGGTTTGCCTGTTAATATTCGTCTAAATCGTAATCATAGTCGTAGTCATAGTCTGTGTCATCTTCGGCTGTTTCATTTGTGTCATCACCTGGCTCATCTACGGCATCATAATAGGTCTCATCCAGTACACCGTCGGAATCAAAATAGTAATATTTTCCTTCTATGATCTGACCACCGGTCACCATGGCACCGCTTGGGTTGAAATAGTACCAGTGTCCATTTAACTGCTGCCAGCCAGTGAGCATATAGCCGTCACTGTTAAAAAGATAGGTGGAACCATCAATATCAGCTACGCCGTCAGCATAGTAGCTGTCTGCGGAAAGGCGGTACCACCAGCCGTGATCGTCCGTCTGCCAGCCGGTGGAAACTTGCGGGGCTGCGGTTTCTTTTGGAGTCTGGTTTCCAGAAGAAGATTGATTTTTAGAGGAAGAACCGCCGGATGAGCGGGAATTATCGTCAGTGGAACCACCTGCATAAGGGCAGACGCCATTAGGATGCAGGTGAGCTGGATGGCCGCCGCAGTGATAGTGGTAACTTCCAAGGCCGCTTACATTTTTATTATCACGGTGTCCGCCGTTTGCGTCGGTCCGCCCTGGATGTGCTTCTGCTTCTATGACCAGGTTTCCAGAAATTCCGGTAAGCGCAGGTGTAAGGCCTAAGGAAAGACTGCAAGCAGTGATGAGAACAGCCAATGTTTTTTTCATAATATGTATCCCCCTTGTGATCATTTTTAGATCTGTATTTATTACGGTTACATTATAAGTATAGAATAGGCACAAAAAGGGTAATTTGTCAATGATGTTTGAAAGAATTGAGGATGATAAAGACCTTGCTTAAAAAGTCTTCCATGGGTATAATGAGCCAAGAGACAAAAAAGATTTCCAGAGAACATAAATGTAAATGGAGTATAGAGAAGATCTTATGGCAAAAGCACCAAGTGTTCGGAAAAACTATATATACAATTTAATTTACCAGGTGATGACTCTGATCACACCCTTTATCACAACGCCCTATATTTCCCGTGTTCTGGGGGCAGACGGAACGGGAGTGCAGAGTTATACCAATTCTGTAGTCCAGTATTTTGCCATATTGGCGGCACTGGGAACAGCTTCTTATGGGCAGAGAGAGATCGCAAGGCACAGAGATGACATAAAGATGCGCAACCGTCTTTTCTGGGAGATCGAGGCGCTTTGCATGGCAACCACGGCGGCATGCCTTATGATCTGGCTGTTTGTGATTGGTTTTGCCAGAGAATATCGTCCTTATTATATCGTGCTTACCATGACGCTGACTGCTGTTGCCTTTGATATTTCCTGGTTTTTTGGCGGGCTGGAGCAGTATTCTCTCATCGTTTTGCGAAATACGGCAGTAAAGCTTGTGGGTATTGCCATGCTGTTTTTATTTATCCGTAAAAAAGAGGACCTGCTGTTGTATGTGGCGCTGACGGCAGCCACAGGACTTTTGGGAAATATCTCCATGTGGGGGTATTTAAAGGGGCAGGTAGAGCGCCCTGTTTTAAAGGAACTTTGTCCGCTGCGGCATTTAAAAGAAACGCTGGTGTATTTTATCCCCACCATTGCAACTTCTGTGTACACCATTTTAGATAAGACTATGCTTGGCTGGTTCTCTGGGGAAAATAAGTTCCAGAACGGTTATTATGAGTATGCTACCGGCTTTGTGAACATGGCGAAGATACTGATCATGTCTTTTAATGCGGTTATGTCTGCCCGCATGTCTTATTTATTTGGAAATGGGCGTATCGAGGAAGTACATGAGCGTATCCGGGATTCGTTAGATTTCGTGCTTTTAATGGCAATGCCTATTATGCTGGGACTGGCGGGGATCGCAGCCCAGTTTATTCCCTGGTTTTTGGGAAATGGCTATCTGCCGGTTACATTTTTGATGTATGTGTGCAGTCCGCTGGTACTGGTTGTGGGATTAAGCGACTGTATTGGCAGCCAGATCTTAACGCCAGGCGGAAAACGTGCCCAGAGTGGTAAAGTGATCGTGGCAGGAGCCGCAGTCAATGCCTGCTTAAATTTCCTGCTGATCCCTCATTTTGCGGCTTCCGGGGCTGCTGCGGCTTCTGTAGCGGCAGAGTGCTTTATCATATCTCTCTATCTGTGGCTGGGAAGAGATTTTATAAAACCGAAGATGCTGGTGCGCTATGGCTGGAAGCGGCTTGCGGCAGCTGTAGTTATGCTGGGAGCTGTGGTATGGACAGGACAGTTTTTGGAACAGGTCCGTGGACTTGGACCGATCACTACCTTTGTACAGATCGGAGCCGGGGCAGTGGTATATTTCCTGGTGCTTCTGGTTATGCATGATGCGTTCCTGTACCGGTATCTGGGAATCATATACAGACGGCTGACGGGACAGCCATAGCAGGTTTTAACTATATAAAGAAAGATTGTGTTAGACAAAACAGTTTGGAAGGATCATAGGACATGCTGAAAGAAAAGCCGGAATTCTACAAAGAAGAAATACGCTGCGGATATACGGTAGATGAAAAGACAAAACGTGTATGGGCGGTACAGCTGGAAATGTTAGATGAAGTGGAGCGTATCTGCAAAGCCAATGGGCTTAAATATTTTGCAGACAGCGGAACTCTCATTGGCACTATCCGCCATGAAGGATATATTCCCTGGGATGATGATATTGACCTGGTGATGTTAAGGGAAGATTACGATAAATTCGTACAGATCGCTCCGGACTGGCTGAAAGAAGATCTGGTTCTCCAGACTGTATATACAGAAAAAAACTATCTTAGAGGGCATGCCCAGATACGCAACAGTAAGACCTGCGGCTGCAATGAAGAAGATAAAAAAGCAGGTTATAACTGCGGCATTTTCATTGACATTTTCCCATTAGATGGTATGCCAAAGACGGAAAAAGCTAGAAAAAGCTGGGCTAAGAAGATCCAGTTTTACTGGACCGTACTTTATACATGGTATCGGTTTGATTATTATGAAAATGCAACATTTTTCGGAAAGCTCCTTCATGGCGTGGGAAGCATTCTTCATATTCCTATGCGCAAGGCGTATAAGGGTTATGAAAAACTGTGTACTCGTTTTAAAGGAAAAGATACGGAATATGTGTGCGATACGGTTTTTATTCGTTATCTGGAAAAAAACACCTGGAAACGGGAGTGGTTTAAGGAAGCGGTCTACATGCCATTTGAAAACCGCAGGATACCGGTGCCGGTGGGCTATGATGGAAGGTTGACCGCAGAATACGGCGATTATATGAAACCAGCTAAAGCACCAACCATGCACGGCGGTCTGATCCTGGATCCAGATGTGCCTTATACGGAGTATCTGAAAAAATAAATAAAGAAACGGAAACGTTTTTAACGGAAAAGAAAGTTGCGCACTGTGAAAGTAAATGTTAAAATACAAATAGATAAAATATTATCTTTTTTATATAAAAAATGCTGTTTTGGATAAAATATTAGCAGAAAATAAATGAGGCATTTATGGAACAATTTATATGGGAAACAGCGGAAGAACTGGATCAGAATCTTGCGCTTCGTGTACGAAATATCAGAAAACGCCGCTCTATATCACAGGAAAAGTTAGCTTCAATCAGTGGGGTAAGTTATGGATCTATTAAGAGATTTGAAGCTACAGGGCAGATATCATTAATATCCTTAACAAAAATCGCTATGGCACTGGATATGGCAGATGAATTGAGAAATCTTTTTACGCAGGTACCATACAAGGATATACGGGAGGTTATCAATGAAAGAAGATAATGTGCTTCAGGTATATTATGGGGAAAAACTTGTAGGAACACTGGCGTTGACTGCAGATTACAAAGCTGCATTTCAATACGCACAGGAATGGCTGGAAAATGGCTTTTCCATTAGTCCTTTTTCGTTGCCTTTGAAAAACCAGGTATTTGTTCCAACGAAAGATTATTTTTCAGGCCTTTTTGGAGTATTTGCAGATAGTCTTCCAGACAATTGGGGAAGACTTTTGCTGGATCGACTGATTCGTGCACATCAGCAGAATCCAGATGAACTGACGATTTTAGACCGACTGGCGATTGTTGGAAGTTCTGGAATGGGAGCATTGACGTATTATCCGGAAAAGAGTTTTGATGAAGAAACAGGGAAGCTGGATTTAGATGAACTGGCAGAAGAATGTCAGAAAATATTAAATACAGAATATTCGGATAAATTAGATGAACTGTATCATTTGGGAGGTACCAGCGGCGGTGCAAGACCTAAAATTATGACAACAATCCATGGAGAAGAATGGATTATAAAATTTCCTGCACATGTAGATGGGAAAGATACAGGAAAGATGGAGTATGATTACTCCTGCTGCGCAAAGCAATGCCAAATTGCTATGAGTGAAACGAAACTATTTCCATCTGACAGGTGCAAAGGATATTTTGGAACCAAAAGATTTGACAGAAGACCAGGTGGAAAGAGAATCCATATGCTGACAGCGGCAGCTCTTTTAGAATTAGATTTTGAACAGCCGAGTCTGGATTATCATAGTCTGATGAAACTGACGAAAATATTAACAAGGGATAATGAAAAAGATGTGGAAAATATGTTCCGGAGAATGTGTTTTAATGTATTTGCACATAACCGGGATGACCACTCGAAAAATTTCACCTATCTATATAATGAAACAGAAGACAGATGGCATCTGAGCCCGGCCTATGATCTTACCTACAGCAATACTTATTATGGAGAACATACGACCACAGTTGATGGAAATGGAAGAAATCCAGGAAGAAAAGAACTTCTGGCGGTGGGAATGACAGCTAGTATGAAAAGAGCTGCCTGTGAACAGATAATAGATGAAATACAGACATGCGTAACACAGATGCTTGGTGAGTATCTGAAAAAATAAGGAAAAAATAAGAAACAGCTGCCAGTTACAGTCCGACAGCTGTTTTTTTAACCAGCTATGAAAACATCTCATCATAATGCTCAAAATATGTTTCAAATGTATCGTAAAGCAGAGTTTCTAAATCTCTGGTCACCGGAGGCATGGTGCGAATGGGGTGGTGGGCCATGATGAGAAAATATCCCTGGGAAGGTGTGAGAAAGTGACAATCTTCCTGGCTATCTCTCATGATTTTTGACGGCAGTATTGTATTTCCAACACCATTTCTTTCCAGAAAGAGCAGAACGGATGGAACTGCTTCGCAGAACGGACGGGGAACCGTCGGATATAACTGCTTAAACAAACGTTCCTGTTCGTCGCGAAGTGGATTCCCTTTTGGAACAGTCATGGTTTTTGAAAGTTCCGATGGATCAGAAAGAGGAGTGCTTCTGGAACAATATACAAGCTCATCTTCACTGAGGATACGGCTGTCTAGAATGGGGTGTTCCTCTTCGCAGGAAAAATAGACTCCATAGTCGGCAGAGGCATTTAAAAGTGATTCCTGGATCTGCTCACGGCTGTTGGTATTGACATTCAACTGGATATCCGGGTGCTGTTCTTTAAAAACAGGGACAACCTGGGTCTGGATGATGTGGAGCAGACTTGAATCACATTGCAGGTAAATGCTGCCTTCGTGTCCTTGTTGATAGGTTTTGATGTGTTCCGACATTTCCTCTTCAATCTGTAAGATATTGCGGGCAAAGTTTACAAAGACTTTTCCAGCATTTGTGGGACGTAACCGGTTATGCTCCCTTGTAAATAATTTGGTACCCAGCATTTTTTCTATCCCATGGAGGTATCGGGAAAGTGTGGGCTGTGTCAGGTAAAACTTTTCAGCGGCTTTTGTCAGGCTTTTTTCATCTACAATGGCGATCACATACCGGAGTAGCTGAGGATTCAGACTTACTTTAGAAGGAGCTTGTACAGAAGATGCAGTCATATGTCTGTTCGGTGTAGAAACAGAAGAATTTGTACTGCTGACAGCCGGATTGGCAGCCTGGAGAAAGTCATTTACTTCTTTTGAAGGAATGATCTCGAAACGGCGATCTGGATTTGACTGGAAATCACGGATCAGAAGAAAAACAAGGTATTGTTCAGGCTCTGTCAGTTTATGACCCAAGGGGAAACGGATGTGGGTTTCCTGATACACAGGCGGATCCAGTGGGAGAAAAACTAATTCATTGCAGGGAGCAGCATATTTTTTAGATACAAAGCCTGCTCCGGCAGCCTGGTGGAGCATGGAATCCACGATGATCACATTATCAGACTCAAAGGTGATCACAGGCTCAAAACCAGCTTCTTTAAAAAGCCCATCTGCAAGGATGCGGATATTGTGTCGTGGGCCCTGGAGTACAAAAGGAGTGTCTTTCAAATCGGTAAGCCGGACTTTATCTGAAGATGACAGAGGATGAGCAGTAGGAAGGGCTACCAAAAGCTCTTCACGGGCAACGGGGATATCGGTTACTTTATCGGAAGATTTTCCAGAGCCGATAGCGAGATCCACCTGGCCTTTTAGTATGGCATCTGTTTGTTTGCTGGAGTACAGCTCTGTCAGCGACAGAGAAATATCCGGGTAACGCTTCATAAATGGCTGATAGATCCGGCTGTATATCATGGAACCACGATTAGGACCGGTTCCAAGATGGATATAGGTATGATTCATATTGATGATAGGCCGTAGGGATTGGGAAAGCCTGTTTTGTTCACTTACAATCTTATGGGCGTATTCTATGACACAGCGGCCCTCAGAGGTAGGTACCAGATGACGGTGATAACGGAGAAAAATCTGGAAACCAAGGGAGGTTTCGTATTCTGTAAGAAACTTGCTCAGAGCAGGCTGTGAGATCTGTAGTTTCTCAGCCGCAGCTGAAAGATTTCCCATATCTGCTATAACTGTAAGATAATAAAAGTGTCGTGTTGTCATATGAGATCAATCCCCTTTTTAATTTCTATCTTCATTATAAATAAAATCCATGGAATGTCAAAATAATACATTTAGTATAACTAAAATGCCATGATAAGTATAATGAATATGGCTTTGTAAAATAAGAAATACAAGTATATAATACAAAATATAAAGACGTATGACATGAAAATAAGGTCAAAAATGCTAAAAATGTCAACGTCATAGCGCGAAAATATTATATTTAAAATGCTATGAAAAAAGGAGAAGGAGAACATGAAGGAAAAAACGAAATTCAAAACATTCAAGAAAAAGAATGTGGGATTGCTGTTGATCCTGCCATGGTGGATTGGTTTTGCAATTTTTAAATTGTACCCATTTGTATCATCATTGATCTACAGCTTTCATGATTACAATCTTTTCAGGACAGCCACTTTTTCTGGTTTGGACAATTATAAAAAAATACTGGGAGATCCTATGATCATGAAGGCCTTTATACAGACCTTTAAATATGCGTTTCTTACAGTCCCGCTGGAATTAATATTTGCGCTGTTTATTGCTTATATCTTGAATTTTAAGATTAAGGGTGTGAATTTTTTCAGAACAGCCTATTATATTCCTTCCATTTTAGGCGGATCGGTTTCTATCGCAGTATTGTGGAGATTCCTGTTTAAAACAGAGGGACTTGTGAATATGATCGGATCCAGGTTTGGAATCCAGCCATTTAACTGGTTAGGAGATCCAACCGGGGCTTTCTGGGTAATCGTATTTTTGAAGATCTGGCAGTTTGGTTCCCCTATGGTAATCTTTCTTGCTGCTTTAAAGGGTGTGTCAAAGGATCTATATGAGGCGGCATCCATTGACGGAGCCGGAAAATGGAGACAGTTCTTCAGTATCACTATTCCCCTTATTACACCGGTTATTTTTTATAATTTTGTTACTCAGCTGTGCAACAAGTTCCAGGAATTTAACGGACCATTTATTGTAACGCAGGGAGGACCGCTTCGTTCTACTACGTTAGTATCTCTGCTGGTATACAACAATGCGTTTAAGAGCTATGAAATGGGAATGGCAAGTGCCATTGCATGGCTGCTGTTCCTGATCATCATGACCCTGACAGCGGTATCATTCCTGAGCCAGAAGTACTGGGTATATTATTCAGATGAAGATGGGAGGTAAATGTAATGACTCGCGAAACACGCTATAAAGTAAATATGGTCTTACGATATGTCATCCTTTTGGCGGTGGGAGTTGTCATGGTATATCCTCTGATCTGGATGATCGGGGCTTCTTTTATGACCAATGAGCAGATATTTTCAAGTGTAAACTTTATACCAAAGGCACCTACTTTCAGTGGATATCAAAAAGGCTTTGCAGGATACCAGGGAATGACGCTTCTTCATTTCATGGCAAATACATATAAGTTTGTAATACCAAAAGTAATCTTTACGGTAGCTTCAGCAACGCTGACCGCTTATGGATTTGCACGGTTTAATTTTGTTGGCAAACGTTTTTCCTTTGCAATCCTGCTGTCAACCCTTTTCCTGCCTCAGGTAGTACTGAATGTACCTCAGTATATACTGTTTGACCAGGTGGGATGGCTGGATTCTTACCTTCCCATCATAATTCCTTCTCTGTTGGCAGGTGATACCTACTTTGTATACATGCTGATCCAGTTCCTTAGAGGGATACCAAGAGAATTGGAAGAAGCGGCTGAAATTGATGGATGCGGAATCATGCAGAGATTATGGTATGTGATCGTTCCTATGCTGAAACCGTCCATTGTCTCCTGCGCATTGTTCCAGTTTATGTGGGCATCCAACGATTTTATGGGACCACTGATTTATGTTAATACAGTATCCAAATATCCGGTATCTATTTTCCTTCGTATGTCCATGGACGCTGATGTAGGCTTTGAATGGAACAGAGTACTGGCTATGTCACTGATTGCCATCATCCCATCTCTGATCGTATTCTTCGCAGCACAGGATTCCTTTGTAGAAGGAATTGCGGCAGGAGGTGTGAAAGGATGAGAAAAAGCAGGATCATTGACAGCCACGCCCATGTGGTTCAGTATATTGCCGGCACAGGTGCGGGCGGTGAACTGCGCAGCATAGGAAATGGAATGGCCGTTTATGCTAATGGTCAGACTGTGAGGATGATACCTGAGGAATTCGGCGGGGATTGTGTGACGCCGGAGGATCTGCTGAAAGTGATGGATGCAAACGGGGTAGAAAAGGCAGTGCTGCTTCAGGGAAATTTTTACGGATATCAGAATTACTATACCTATCTGGCGGCTAAAAAGTATCCGGACCGATTCGCAGGAGCTGGCGCATATGATCCCTATTCCCGTGACCGGGATGGAATCCGTAGATATCTGTTTGAAGAACTGAATTTTAAGATAGAGAAGTTTGAAGTAAGTACCGGTTCCGGTCTGATGGCCATTCATCCTGAATTTAAGGTGGATGGACCTGTGATGGATGAGGCCTGTTCCTACGCCTGTGATCATGGTCACGTATTCGTAATTGATATCGGAAAATGCAAAAGTGACAGCTGGCAGGTTTTGGGACTTCGAAATCTGGTTAAAAGATATCCGGAAATGAAATTTGTAGCCTGTCATCTGCTGGCTCCATCAGATAAAGATAAGGATAAATTGCGGCAGGCATTAGAAGTGCTGCAGTTTCCGAATTTGTGGTTTGATCTGTCAAGTCTGGTCCATAACTGCAGGCCAGATACCTATCCCTATCTTAAAGCCATTGAGTTTATCCGTTTGGCCAAAGAAATCGTAGGATCAGAAAAACTGATGTTTGGCACAGACATGCCATCGGCGTTAAAAGAGGATGTATATGAGCATTATGTCGGCTATATAGATGAATCCCCTGTGTTCACAGAACAGGAAAAAGAACAGATTTTTTATGAAAATGCTTATGAAGTTTATTTTGCAAATAAATAATGTAGAAGGAGAGAAACGAAAATGAGAAAGAATGTAAGAAAATTAGAAGCTTTACTTCTGGCTGGCGCAATGGCTGTTACGACAGCAGGCTGTATGCCTACGTCAAAATCTCAGGATTCTGCAGGAGGACAGAGTGCCCAGGAAAGCAGTACTGCACAGAACACAGGGGAAACCGCAGCAGCTGCAGACCTTGAGGTGGATACCCAGACACCTATTACTTTGAGATTAAACTGGTGGGGCGGGGATTCCAGAAATCAGGCTACACTGGCAGCTATTGATAAATTTCAGGAGAAATATCCAAATATCACGGTGGCAGCTGAGTACGAGGCATTTAACGGTCATGAGGAAAAGATCGCTTTGGGAATCAAATCTGGTAATGCAGCAGATGTGATGCAGCTGGACTGGAGCTGGGTGTCTACCTACTCACCAAACGGAGATAATTTCTATGATCTGAATAAAGTGTCTAATATCCTGGATCTGGACAATTATACAGATGGAGATAAAAGCGTGTTTACCATCAATGGCAAGCTGAATGCGATCCCTATCAGCAATACAGGAAGAGTTTTCTGCTGGAATAAGACCACCTTTGACAAGATTGGTGTGGAGATTCCTACTACTTTAGATGAATTGCTGGCAGCAGGAAAAGCCTTTGAGGCATATGACGAATCTTACTATCCAATGGTCACGAAGGAATTGGACCGTGCATTCCTTATGGTTTATTACCTGCAGTGTAAGTATGGTAAGGATTGGGTAAAGGATGGCGCTTTGCAGTATAGCCAGGAGGAGATTGCAGAGGGATTTGATTTCCTTAAGAATCTGGAGGATAATCACGTAATTCCTACTCTTCAGAAGGTAGCAGGAGACGGTGCCGATCTGATTGATACAAACGCAAACTGGATCGATGGCCATTATGCAGGTATTTTTCTGTATGATACCTCTGTTGTAAAGCATGCAGAAGCAGTAAAAGACGGTGAGTTTGTGATTGGCGATTACATTAAGATGGGAGATTACCACGGAGGCTTTATTAAGGTAAATCAGGCATTTGGTATCAGCGCAACCACAGAGCATCCTGCAGAGGCAGCTGCGCTGATCCAGTTTTTAGTAGCTGAGGAAGACGGTGTAAAGACTCTGGGAGATACACGTGGTGTTCCAGCCAACAAGGCGGGCTTAGCTATGTTGGATTTAAGTGGAAGCCAGGTAGCAGAGGCAAATGCAAAGGTAATGGAATGGAGCAGCTTCCAGATGGATCCTACCTTTGAAAGAAGCTCTTTTACTGGCGCAGATGGTACATTCTTTAATGCTCTTCAGCTTTCCAGCTATGGAGAAAGTGATTCCATGTCCTGTGCGCAGATCGTAATGGATGGGGTGGCAAAAGAGCTGGCTGCTTCAGGTTCATGAGATCTTTCGTTATGAGATAAAAAGAAAAAAATAAATAATAGGTGTACTCTCGGTTGTAAATGCAGCTGACAGAAATCTTCGTACAAAAGCGTATACAAAGAGATTCCGGGAGTACATAACTGTAATACATAATTTGATGAACGGGAGGCAACGCGGATGTTTACTTTTGATTTTGAGGATAAAATAAAATTTACAAAAGCCGTGTATTATCATTTTCATAAGATTCCCCTTCCAAAGCCTTTTAAAGACGGAACCGGAGGAATGGGAAAGTTCGCTCCTGAGCAGGGATGTATTGAACTGTATGATCAGGAAGGAGCATGTGCTCACCTGACTGTAGGTCCTGGATTTGTTACTGATATCCTTCCTATGGTTTTGAATGGAGAGGAACACAGCTACAATGAGTGGAGAAACAGCCTTTACTGGAAGATAAGAAACGCCGGATTTCAAAGCGAAAAGGCAGTGGAGGTAGGACAGCTGGATCTGATGATGCTGGATATTCTGGCTCAGAGGGCGAAAAAGCCTCTTCACAGATTTATGGGTGCGACTAAGGACTGGGCACAGGCTTACAAGGGAGGCGGTTCCCTTCTTTTAGAAGACAATGAGCTGGTAGAAGATATGGTCCGGTACGTGGAAGAAGGATATACCACTGTTAAATTTAAGGTGGGAAGCAACGACGGCACAGATATGGAACGGGATCTGCGAAGAATCGAGAAGGTCCGCAAGGCAGTGGGAGACAAAATCGGTGTAGCAGTTGACTGCAATCAGAGATGGGATGTGGACAATGCATTCCGGTTTGCAAAAATGTGTGAACCATATCATCTGGCATGGCTGGAGGAACCGATCCATTCCCACAACATGAACGGAATCCGCCGCTTAAAGGAGATGGGGGTGACGATCCCCATTGCTTTTGGAGAGTCCATGAGGATTTATTATGAATATGAAACTTATATTGAAAAAGGCGTGGATCACGTTCAGCCTTCTATTGGCAGAATGACAAGAATGGATGACATCATAAGGATCCGTGACCTGGCCCGTGAAAAGGGAGTTAAATTCACATCTGGCGGAAGAATCTATTTAAATGCTATCTTTGGTTGTTTATACAACGAAAATGAATGGATCGAATATCATGAGCCCATCAGTCGTCCAGTGGGAGCCTACACATTGTTCCAGCCTGAGGAAAAGAACGGTCGTTTCTACTGTCAGCCAGATCTTCCAGGCAATCCACAGCGTTTAGACATTGAGAAATTGGAAAAAGATGGGCTTATGGAAAGCCGGGAAATTTATTATCCGAAAAACTGGTAAATTTTAATTCCGAGAGTAAATTTCAAATAACAGGAGGATTGGATCAATGAAAGTAGGATTTATCGGATTAGGAATCATGGGAAAGCCAATGGCAAAGAATCTTTTAAAGGCAGGTCATCAGGTTTGCGTCAATGACTTTAAAAAGGAAGCAGTAGAAGAACTGGTAGCCGCAGGCGCAACAGCAGGGGCAACCAACGCAGAAGCAGCAAAAGGCGTAGATGTGATCATTACCATGGTGCCAAACTCACCAAATGTAAGAGAAGCCCTGTTAGGAAAAAATGGTGCCGCTGAAGGCGCAGATAAGGATACAGTAGTTATCGACATGTCTTCCATCGACCCGGTAGAATCTAAGAAGATTGCAGCAGAACTGAAAGAAAGAACCGGCATGGAAATGTTAGACTGCCCGGTATCCGGTGGAGAGCCAAAGGCAATCGACGGAACCTTGTCTATCATGTGCGGCGGCAAGAAAGAAATATTTGACAAATACACCGATCTGTTAAAGGCAATGGGAAGTTCTGTTGTGTATGTAGGCGAAATCGGTTCCGGAAATGTGGCAAAGCTGGCCAACCAGATGGTAGTTGCAGCGAATATCGGAATCTGCGCAGAGGCAATGACCTTTGCGAAAAAAATGGGAACAGATCCGGAGTTAGTATATCAGGCGATCCGCGGCGGATTAGCAGGTTCTACGGTTATGGATGCCAAGGTTCCTATGATGTTAGCGGGAAATTATAAACCTGGATTCAGAATCGACCTGCATATCAAGGACTTAAATAATGCATTAAACGCTTCCCATGCCATCAATATGCCGGTTCCTATGACAGCCCATATGATGGAAGTAATGCAGGAATTAAAGAACCATGACGAAGGCAGCTGTGATCATGATGACATCATTCGTTACTATGAGAGAATGACAGGTGTTTCTATTGTAAAAGAAAAATAGCAGCAAAACAAGATAAGAAATGGTCAGAAGATCCGAAATTGTATCTGAAAGGAAAGCGTTATGAATACAGACTTTATCAAGGGAGTTATCGTTCCTATTATCACAGTTATTGATGAGGATGAAAAGATTGATGAAACAGCCATGCGGGCACAGGTAGACTATGTTATTAATGGCGGCCTTCACGGTATCCTTGCTTTTGGCTCCAACGGCGAGTTTTACCAGATTGAAGAAGAGGAAATGGAGCGCGGATTTAAGATTATGGTAGACCAGGCAGCTGGAAGAGCTCCTGTTTATTTCGGAATTGGTGCTATTAACACGAAGAAATGTGTCCGCTTTGCAAAAATGGCAGTGGCAAACGGCGCAGCAGGCATCTCTATTTTACAGCCAATGTTCTTAAAACCGAATTTTAATGAACTGTTCCTGCATTTTAAAACGATCGCAGAGGCAGTTCCGGATACACCGGTTCTGCTGTATAATAACCCTGGAAGAGTTGGTTATACCTTAAGTGCAGATCTGGTGGAAAAACTGGCCCATGAGGTGGAAAACATCGTTGGTATGAAAGATACCTCCGGTGATATCACCCAGACAGAGGAATTTATCCGAAGAAATGCAGATGTAGGCTTTAAGGTGTTTGGTGGAAAAGACACGTTATTATATGCCAGCTTATGCATCGGAGCAGTAGGCGGCGTGTGTACAGCCGGAAACTTTATGCCGGAGCTGATCGTAGATATTTACAATAAATATGTAGCCGGAGACATCCAAGGTTCCCTGGCAGCCCAGTATAAGTTAAATCCGGTGCGTCTGGCTATGGACGGAGCCAGCTTCCCGGTAGCAGCAAAGGATATGGCAATCATGCGTGGACTGGCAGCTGGAAAACCATATTTACCAAATCTTCCAACACCGGAAGGTGCGTCTTATGATAAGATGAAGAAAGAAATGGAAAAAGCAGGTCTGATCTAATATGAAACATACAGTTACATTAAGAAATGGAGTGCAGGTTCCGGCCTTAGGGCTTGGAACCTGGTTCCTTGGAGAGAATAAGTCCGCCAGAGAGCGGGAACAGGAAAGTCTGCGTGCAGGTGTTGCAGCAGGCATGACGCTGATCGATACAGCGGAAATGTATGGAAATGGAAAAGCGGAAAGTCTTATAAAAGAGGTCATTTCTGATAAAAAACGGGATGATCTTTTTCTGGTATCCAAAGTTCTGCCAAACAATGGGGGAAAGCACCGCCTGGAGCGGGCGTTAGATGACTCCATGAAGCGCATGGGTGTAGAATATCTGGATCTTTATCTGTACCACTGGAGGGGGAATTATCCTCTGGAAGAAACCGTAGCAGAACTGGAGCGGGTGAAAAAAGCAGGAAAGATCAGAGAATGGGGCGTTTCCAACTTCGATATTGATGATATGGAAGAATTATGGATGATCTCGGAAGGCCGAAACTGTCTGGTAAACCAGGTCCTTTATCATACCGGATCCAGAGGGATTGAATATAGCCTTCTGCCATGGATGAGAAAGCATGATGTGGCGTTAATGTCCTATTGCCCACTGGCACAGGCGGGGACTTTGAGAAGGGGCATTTTAAATAACCCGGTTTTAAAAGAAATCGCCCAAAAGCATAATGCCACCGTAGAGCAGATCATGCTGGCCTGGAATATTCGGGACGGACACACCATTGCAATTCCAAGGAGCGGCAAGGCAGAACATACACTTCTTAATGCTGGGGCAGATGAGATACAGTTGACGGAACAAGATTACAAAGCCATAGATCAGGCTTATCCGCCGCCAACTAAAAAAGAATATCTGGATATACAATAAAAAATACCTCCTGACTCAGATGATAGGAACATCACCTGGTCAGGAGGTATTTTATAGGTCAAGTACTACTGTAATCCATTTTCCGGTACATTTGCATCGGTAGGATCATAGGTCTGTGTATCCGGGATCATGGTCTTGATGACCGGACGGTCAAATGGACCTGGAATCGGGGATTCGTATACAGTGATGGAAGTTCCAAGTGCGCAGTGTTCGTAGATCCAGCGGGAATCTGCGGTAGTCAGACGGATGCATCCGTGAGACTTGGTAGCGCCTAAATAGTTGTAAGTAAATGCTTTTAAGGTATACGGATCTGGTCTCTCATAAATAACAGAGTGAAGAAGGATCGGGATACCTGCATCCAGACGGGTCAGGTACTGGCAGTATTCATCGGTGTTCATCAGTCTCCAGCGGTATTTTTCAGGAGTCTTGTGTTCACCTAATGGGGTGTCATCACCAGTAGAGCACAGGAAGGACTTGTATGGGATGATATAGCCATTGTCCCCATCTGGAATATAAATAGTCAGGCAGTTCATCTGCTTGTTGATCTTGATCTTAAACTGCCCCTGATAATTTAAGTAAGGTTCCAGATCAGTAACCAGCCTGCCGTCGCCTTCAAAATAATACTTATATCCATCTATGTACTGCCATCCGGTTACAATGGAATTGTCTACCACATAATAACGGTCTCTGTCATTCCATACCCATCCGGTAAAGTTATCACCGGTACCATTGCTGAATACAGGTGTGCCATTTACGAACTGGATGCCGTCAGGAGCAGCAGATACTAATGGCTTGTCCATCTTATAAGCTGCGCCTTCTGTGCCTTTGCCCCACATGGAGAAGCGCATACCTGTAATAATGCGGCCGCAGGCCATAGCACCGTTGGTGCCGCCATTTCTGGACCAGTCACATTCTGTTCCGTCAGAAAGATCAGAACGGTAATAAATATCAAAACGGTCACCGAAAATACCATTTAAACGGATCTGTACAGCTTCAATTGGATTACCGGCTGCCCAATCTGTATGTCCGCCGTTCATCGCCCAGTTGCTCCAGCCCTGTGCGCTGCTGTAAGTACGGTAGAGGACATCACCAGGAAGATTGTTCGCGTAGATACACATGCTTAAAAAGCCGGATTCACCTACAGAAAGAACAGAGTCATCACGGACCGGATCGCTCCATGTTGTATCAGAAGCACGAAGAAGCTGTACCTGTAAAAATGCCTGATTGGCCGGAACCTGGGCAGAAGTGTCTTCCGTAACAGTTTCTGCTGCAGTTGTGTTTTCTGTTGTGGTGTCAGAAGCGTTTTCTGTGGTCTGGGAAGTTTCAGACTGGGAATTGCCTGCAGGCTGGGAAGAATCTTCTGTAATGGCAGTCTGGGAATCATTATTTCCAGATGCCTGGGAATTGTCACTGGTATCGCTAGGAGCCTGTAAAGACACTTCGTTGGTCTTTGCGGCGCCAGGACCATTGTTTGAATCATTTTTGAATGCGAAAGCAGTGGTAGCCTGCCCTGCGATGAGTGCAGAGGCAAGAGCTGTCATTGCCAGATATTTAAAACTTTTGTGCATAATAAAAACCTCCTGAGGTTAGTTACATGTTATTGTTTTTATAACAATAATCATACTTCTACTAATTTATCATAATCAGGGAAAAAATGCCATATAGGATTTACATTTTAAAAGTGGTATTGTAAAATCGTAAATAAAATGACCACGGAATGTAAGAAATGGAAGGTATTATGAAAGAAAACGAACAGGCGGTCCATGTGATCTATGCTTCCAATGACGGTTATGCCGGACATCTGGCGGCATCATTATGCTCATTGCTGGACAATAACCGCCATATAAATGATCTGGATATTTATGTGCTTTCAGCCCAGATGTGCGAAGCGTTTAAGGAACGGCTTAAAAATCTGGCAGTTGGTTTTGGACGCAGGCTTTATGTAGTAGAACTGGGAGACCTGAAGGAAAGATTTCCTTATAAAATAGATACCAGGGGCTTTGATATCAGTGCCATGGGGCGGCTTTTTGCGCCGGAGGTATTGCCGGAGACTGTGGATAAGGCGTTGTACCTGGACTGTGATACCATTGTCTGCGGTTCCATTGAAAAGATGTACAGGACCCATTTAGGAGGCTGTCTGGCGGGTATGATCATGGAACCGACTGTGTATAAAGAAATGAAAGAGTCCATTCATATGGAAAAGGATGATGCCTATTTTAATTCCGGCGTGATCTTAATGAATCTTGCAGGCTGGCGCAGGGAAAATGTGCTGAAAAAGTTACTGGATTTTTACGGGGATCATACAGGAAGCCTTTTTGCCTGTGACCAGGACACCATTAACGGGACATTAAAAGGGCGTATTTTACCTCTGTCTCCAAGGTATAACTTCTTTACCAATTACCGGTATTTCCAGTATAATACACTGGTGCAGCTTTGCGATGCTTACCGGGCGGTAGGCAAAAAGGAGTTTGCAGCAGCAAAGAGAAAGCCGGTGATCATCCATTTTCTGGGAGATGAACGTCCCTGGATCAGGGGAAACCACAACCATTATGGAAAATGGTACAGGAAATATCTGGCTATGACCCCATGGAAGGATATGTCCATGCAGAAGGGAAAATTCTGGTATATGCAGCTTTGGTGGTGTTTTAACCAGATCACAAGAATATGTCCGGCATTTCGCCTTGCGATCAGCAGGCGGCTGGGAATGAAGGTCATTGATGATCGCAAAAAACGTCAGGGAAAGTGAAAGGGATTATGGACGCAGACACGAATATATGTGCCGTAATATTAAATTATAATGATGCACAGACAACCATGAAACTTACAGAAAGCTGGAAAGACAGCAAAGTAATCCGCAATATCATTATCGTGGACAACTGTTCGACGGATGACTCATGGGAAAGATTGGGAGAATTTAAAGAAGAATTTGCTTCTGACCATACAGATAATTCGGATAATTTGGATAAAGTGCAGCTGCACCTGTTTAGAACTGCAAAAAACGGAGGTTATGGAAGCGGAAACCAGGCGGGGATTGATTATGCAGTCCAATATCTGAAACCGGATTATATTATGATCGCAAATCCTGACGTACAGGTAAGCGATGCCTGTATCCTGCGGGTGGCAGATGCTTTAGAAAAGCAGGAGGACGGAGCGGTAGCTTCTGCCATGGTGACAGATGTAAATGGACAGCCATCCTTTAGCTACTGGGATCTGCAGTCTATGTGGCTGGATCTTTTAGATACCGGGCTAGTGACCAGGCGGCTGTTCCGGGCATTTTTAAAAACACCGTTAGATAAGCTTTTGCTGGCAGCAGATGGAGCCAGCCGTATAGTTGGAGCGCTTCCGGGCTCCTTTTTCATGGTAAAAACAGGTTGTTTCACACCTGGAGATCTAAAAGAGCTGTTTGATAAACACGTATTTCTCTATTATGAGGAGAAAATATTAGGACAGAAATTAAAGAAAATGGGATTAAAAGAGCTTTTAGTGACAGATGCTTCTTATGTCCATGCACATTCTGTAAGCATTGATAAAAGCTATAATAAGATAAGTGATAAACAGAAGCTCCTTCATAAGAGCAAGTTATATTACTACCAACATTACCTGAAACTGGGAAAAATGGAACTGGCTGTGGCAAAAGCATTTCTGGCGGTGGTCCTGGGAGAAGTAAAATTTCTCACAGGTGTCTTGAAGATGCGCTGGTAATGGGGGATAATAGTGTAACAGGATAAGAAGAAAGTGTTATTGTTCAGCCATGAGATTTTCTTGTTTCCATATTCATGAAAACAAGAAGCTTGGTGGAACTGTAACAGGGTATAGAGGAATAGAAACAATGGATAAGGTACTTTTGGTCATACCGGCCTATAATGAAGAAAAAAACATTGAGAGAGTGGTAGACCATATTAAAAACGATTTTCCGGAACTGGATTATGTGGTGGTCAATGATGGCTCAAAAGATGATACGGCTGCCATTTGCCGGAGACGGGGATATAATTTTATTGATCTTCCGGTAAATTTAGGACTGGCTGGCTGTTTCCAGACCGGTATGAAATATGCATGGCAGAAGGGCTACAGCTACGCTGTACAGTTTGACGGTGACGGACAGCACCGACCGGAATATATTAAGTCCATGAAAGAAAAAATGGATGAAGGTTATGACATTGTTATTGGTTCACGCTTTGTAACAGAGAAGAAAAGCTGGTCCATGAGGATGCTTGGAAGCCGGCTGATCGGAACGGCGATCTGGCTGACTACAGGAGCAAAGATCAAAGATCCTACCTCAGGCATGCGTCTTTTCAGCAGGAAGATGATAGGGGAATTTGCCTGGAATTTAAATTACGGACCGGAGCCAGATACCGTATCCTTCCTTATCCGTCAGGGAGCAAAGATCGCAGAAGTGCAGGTTACTATTGATGACCGGACAGCTGGGGAAAGCTATTTGAAACCATTGACAGCAGTAAGCTATATGGTGCGTATGCTGTTATCCATACTGGTCATCCAGAATTTCAGAAAGCGTTAAGCAGGTTAAATATGAAAAATCTTACGAAGCGGTTATTATATAAGGGAGATAATGTTGCAAGAGCCAATGTAATATGGAATATTGCAGGCAGCTTTGTATATGCCTTTGCAAGCATGGTACTCTCTTTTCTGGTCATACGTATGGCAGGAGAGGAAAAGGGAGGCATATTCTCCTTTGGATATTCTACATTGGGTCAGCAGCTGTTTTTAGTGGCTTATTTTGGAATAAGACCTTTCCAGATCACAGACGGAAAAGGTGAGTATTCTTTTGGGGAATACAGGGAACATAGAAATATGACCTGTATGCTTGCATTGGTTGCAGGTGCTTTGTTTCTGACTGCAAGGACCATAGCTTTCCGAAATGGGATCGGGGATTATACAGCAGGGAAATGCATGATCCTGCTTCTTCTTGTGATCTATAAGGTCATTGACGGATATGCAGATGTATATGAGTCAGAATTTCAGCGCCAGGGATGCTTATATCTTACAGGAAAGTCAAACTTTTTCAGGACTATTTTTTCTGTAGCTGTATTTACAGTGACCCTGGGGGCATTTAACCATCTGCTGTTTGCCTGCCTCATGGCAGTGGCTGCCCAGGCAATGGGTGTTTTTTTGTTTGACCTGGATGTGATCCATGCATTAGATCATGTAGACTGGACGATTACAAAGGGAAAAGTGGCGAAGCTGTTTAAAAATACAGGATTTTTGTTTGTTTCCGTATTTCTGGATTTTTATATTTTCTCTTCTGCGAAATATGCTATTGATGCTCATATGAACAATGCGGCATCAGGATATTTCAACTTGATTTTTATGCCTACCTCTGTTATTTATATGGTAGCTAATTTTGTGATACGTCCTTACCTGACAACTCTTACAGATCTTTGGACAGAAGAAAAGATCACTGAATTTAAGAAGACACTGGTGCGTATCGCAGCGGTTATTTTAGGGCTTACTGTACTTGCAGTGGCAGGTACGCTTGTTTTAGGAAAATGGGCACTTTCCATTATGGAGCTTCTTATGGGAGGCGAAAAGGGAACACTGACCGTTTATTTTTGGGCATTTGTCGGGATCGTTCTTGGAGGCGGCTTTTATGCCCTGGCTAATCTGATGTATTACGCACTGATTATCATGCGGAAGCAGAAAACCGTGTTTTTTGTATATGCAGCGGCAGCAGCAGCAGCGTTTTTCCTGTCAGGAAATCTTGTCGGGATTTTGGGCATTGACGGGGCGGCGCTTTGTTATCTGCTGCTGATGGCAGGAGAAACGGCGGGTTTTGGTCTTTGTACCGTAAAGTCCTGCAGAAGTGAGGAAAAGGAGATAAGACAATGACAGAGGAAAGAAAGAGTGAAAATGCTCTTCGTAAACCACGGGTGGATGTGGTGATTCCTACCTATAAACCAGGTAAGAAATTTTCCAGACTTTTAAAAATGCTGGAAAAGCAGACCTATCCCGTAGGGAAGATCATTGTAATGAATACAGAAAAGGCGTTCTGGAATGAAAAGGGCTTTGAAGGGATCGGCAATCTTCATGTCCACCACCTGACGAAAGCGGAATTTGACCATGGCGCTACAAGAAACAGGGGAATGCGGTTCAGCAGGGCAGACATTGTAGTGTTCATGACCGATGATGCGGTTCCGGCTGATGAATTTTTAATTGAAAAACTGGTAGGGGCATTTGAACAGAGAGGTCCGGAAGGAGAAGCTGTGATCATGGCTTATGCAAGGCAGCTTCCTGACAAGGACTGCCCGCTGGCGGAACGTTATACCCGTTCTTTTAATTACCCGGAGAAAAGCTGCTTAAAGACAAAGGCAGATCTAAAGCGGCTGGGGATAAAGACCTTCTTTGCTTCCAATGTATGCTGTGCCTATGACCGGGAGAAGTTTTGGTTTCAGGGGGGATTTATTCAAAATGCCATATTTAATGAAGATATGATCTTTGCAGGAAAGGCGGTCATGGAAGATGATTATGCCATTGCCTATGTGGCTGATGCAAAGGTGATCCATTCCCATAACTACAACTGCACCCAGCAGTTTAAACGGAATTTTGATCTGGCAGTATCCCAGGCAGATCATCCGGAGGTATTTGGCGGTATCCATTCGGAAAGCGAAGGGATCCGTCTGGTAAAGCAGACGGCTAGGTATCTGTCGCAGCAGCACAGACCATGGCTGATCCCGGGAATGTTTGTAAAAAGCGGTTTTAAGTATATGGGATACCGCATGGGAAAGGTATATTCCATGCTTCCACGGTGGCTGATCTTAAAATGCACCATGAACCGGGAATACTGGCTGGAGAAAAAAGAAGGCGGTGACAGACGATGATGACAATGATGCTTCGTGTGATACTGATCGTAGTTTCTGTTATTACCATGACATTTATGATGCGTAAGATACGTCAGGCGAAAGTTCAGATCGAAGCTGCCATGTTCTGGGTGATCATGGCGCTGCTCCTTGTAATATTTGCAGTGGTGCCGGGAGTGGCTGATCTTTGTGCAAGGCTTTTAGGTATTTACTCTACCCCGAATTTTTTATTCCTGTTTATGATCTTTTTGCTCATCATAAAAGCATTTGGCATGACGATCCAGATATCCCAGCTTGAAAGCAAGCAGAGGGAGCTGATCCAGAAAATGGCGCTGGAACAGAAAGCGATAGAAGAAAAAGAGACAGTATTGGAAGAAAGGGAAGCTGCTCTGGAAACATGCAGGAAAGGTGAATAAAAAGGAAAGAAAAGATGGAAAAGAAATTATCTGTGTGGCTTTTATGGCCTTTCACTGTGTTTCTTCTGGGAGTCTGGCATCTTCTGGATGTGCAGGCATCTGTAACAGAGACAGGCCACTGCTGGCTGTATGGCTGGTATGGGGGCCTGTTTTTCGTGAGTCTGGCAATGCTGATAGGAATGGGAACACTGTTATTTGGAAAAAAATGGGAAAAATCTGGTGATATTTCCGGTGAACCAGGGGAAAAAATGGTTTCAGGAAAAGAAAATCGGAAACTTCCAGGTTTGTTCTTTGGAACTGTCATGTGTCTTGGCATTTTATATATGATGGTTCTGGCTCCGCTTTCGGCACCTGATGAAGTAAGCCACTATATCAGTGCTTATAAGCTTTCCAACTGCTTTTTAGGACTGCCGGCAGCTGATGAAGATGGTTATATCTATGTCCGGGCAGAAGATGACTGGCTGGAGGATGTGAACCAGGAGTTCCGGGACTGGAAAGAAAAAAGCAGACAGGAAGCGTTGGACGGGGAAAGTGGAGAGAATGATGCAGGAAAGCCCATTATCCTTGGACAGACCTTAAAAGAAGAAACTTACGTGGCGATCCATAATAGGAGAGCGGTCAGTGAACAGAGTGCGGAACCGTCTGCAGACAGTGAAAGCACAAAGGAGAGTACAAGTACAGGAGACAGTATAGGTATGGACAGCAGTGTGAAAACAGCTGGTCTGCGTGTCTCCCGCCAGCCCTCTGTGCGTACCACGCCGTTAGCTTATATGCCACAGGCACTGGGATTTACTCTGGCAAGAATATTGGGGCTTAATAGCATTGCCCTTTTATATCTGGGCCGGTTTTTTAATCTCCTGCTTTTTGCGGCAGTTGGTGCATTGACTATAAAACGGCTGCCTTTTGGCAAAAATGTATTTTTTGGTGTATCCATTTTACCAATGAGTCTTCATCTGGCGGCCTCTTTATCTTATGATGTGGTTATACTGGCATTTACAGGTTATTTTACGGCAGTGTGCCTGGATCTGGCTTATAAGGCAGAAACAGTGAAGGTAGGGGATGTGATCGTCCTGGCTGTGGTCATGGCAGTTATGGGGCCCTGTAAAATGGTATATGGTGCCATTGCAGGCTTCTGCCTGCTGGTCCCGGTAAGAAAGTTTGGAAATTTTGGGAAATGGATGCTTTCAGCGGCTGCTGTCCTTGGAAGTTTTTTAGCAGCTATGGCAGTGGTGAATTTAAGGACAGTTGCCATGTATACACAGGAAAGTGACAGCTATGTTGCCTGGGCTGAAGAAGCAGGGTATTCCTTTGCAGAGCTGATCCACCAGCCGGTCCGGGTATTACAGCTTTTCTATAATACAGTATCGTGGCAGGGAGAAAGCCTGTATTCGGGAATATTAGGAGAGTCCTTAGGCAACCGGGATCCGGTGTTAAATACGCCTTATGTTATCATTTTAGTGCTTACTGCATGTCTGGTACTGCTGGCACTTAAAAAGCCGGGAGAAGAGATTTTTATGAAAATAAAAGACCGGTTGTGGATCTGGTTTATCTGCCTGGTGATCTTTGGAGCGCTGATGTTTTCTATGCTTCTTGCATGGACTCCGAAAAGCTCCAATATGGTCCAGGGAGTCCAGGGAAGATATATGCTTCCCCTGCTTCCTGTTTTCCTGTTTACCCTTAAAAACCAAAAGGTGGTACGGACAGGAACAGATGACAGGCTGATCCTGTATACTATGATGGCAGCGGATGTGTATGTGATCCTCCGCATTTTCGCAGTGGTGTGCTTAAGGCTGTAGTGTTTTTGTGTTAGTACATGCCGGGAACATGGTGACAATGTGGGGATAAACAGTTGCAGACTTGTTTATAACGTGGTAAAATTTCCAGATGAATGTGGAAAATATATCATTATTAAGTTATAGCCGATAAACAAAAAACTAGTATAATCCACGATAATTACCGATCCATTACACGCAGGATAAATTTTCATGTGCAAGGAAGCTGAATGAGGCGATGCCGGTGGCATCGTCGATTGAAGCTGACGCGGCAGATGGAAATTTAGACAAGTGAAATGAGCGGATAATTATTGTGGATTATACTAGGAATCAGAAGAAAAATAAAGGAGAAGCATTATGGGAAAGATTAAAGTAACAACCTGTGATATTGAAGGACTTTATGTGATCGAGCCTACTGTATTTAAAGATGAAAGAGGCTATTTCATGGAAACTTACAACCAGAACGATTTCAAGGAAGCGGGTCTGGACATGACTTTCGTCCAGGATAATCAGTCCATGTCAGTAAAAGGTGTTTTAAGAGGGCTTCATTTCCAGAAGCAGTATCCTCAGGGGAAATTAGTACGTGCTGTCCGCGGAACTGTATTTGACGTAGCAGTAGATCTGCGTTCTGACTCCAAAACGTATGGAAAGTGGTTTGGTGTAACCTTATCTGCTGAGAATAAAAAGCAGTTCTATATTCCGGAAGGCTTTGCACATGGTTTCTTAGTTCTGTCTGATGAAGCAGAGTTTGCTTATAAGTGTACTGATTTCTATCATCCAGGTGATGAAGGCGGTCTGTTATGGAGCGATCCTGAGATCGGCGTAGACTGGCCTATCGAACCGGGTATGGAACTGATCATCTCTGATAAGGACAAAAAGTGGAGCGGTTTAAAGGATACTTTTAAGTTCTAAGACAGTTCTGCCAGGAAAAAAGTATAAGGAAACGAATTTATGAATTATGCGCTGTCTCTTTTAAAAGAGATCATTAAAAAAAGAAAACTGGTATGGGATCTGGGAAAAGCAGATTTTCGCAAGCGTTTTGTAGGATCCTATTTTGGTATTGTGTGGATGTTCATCCAGCCGGTAGTTACCATTGTGATCTATGCGGTTATCTTTGGCATAGGCTTTAAATCACCGCCTCCGGTTCCGGGAGTCAGTTATGTGATCTGGCTGGTTCCGGGTATTGTCCCCTGGTTTTTCTTCGGGGAAGCTTTAAATGGGATCACGGGCTGTCTGCAGGAATACAGCTATCTGGTCAAGAAAGTAGTATTTAAAGTAGAGATACTGCCTATGATCAAGCTGATATCCTGTTTGCTGGTACATGGTTTTTTCGTTCTTATTATGATGATCATGTATCTGGTAGCAGGAAGAACGCCAATGCTTTCCTGGATCCAGGTGATCTACTATAGCTTTGCAGCATCTATGCTGGCTCTGGGACTGGGATATTTTACTTCCTCTGTGAATGTATTTTTCAAGGATATGTCCCAGATCGTAGGAATCTGCCTTCAGTTTGGTATCTGGATGGCGCCCATCATGTACCATGAGTCCATGTTTACCAACCGTTTACCCTGGATCGAACCATTATTTAAGATCAATCCATTTTATTACATTGTAACCGGTTATAAGGACAGTATGATCACAGGTAACTGGTTCTGGGAAAGACCGAAACTGACCATTTATTACTGGGTCTTCACTCTTTTTGTATTTGGAGTGGGACTTAAGATGTTTAAGAAGCTGCGGCCTCATTTTTCAGATGTGCTGTAGGCTGTGATCGGCTAATGTGCCTAGTACATCGTTTTCGAAATAACTATACCACTCACTTGTCTGCGAATCTGATTGCACAGGCCTAAAAGCCTCAGCGTAGCCCGCTACGCCTGCGTTTTTAGACCTGCACACTCAAATCCGCATCCTACGTGATTAGTACAGTTATTTACGAAACGATGTACTAGGCGACAGACAGATAAAAGAAGATGATATACCCTCAGTACAAAAAGGAAAAATGTTCGTTTTTGTGCCGGGGGTATTTTTAAAAATTTTACAGCGTGATATGCTTTCGTGCAATATATCTACAGGACAGGAATGAGGTGATAAGATGGTAAGCAGGATTGAAGTTGGATGGCGCCAGGGAGAAAAAGAAGGAACGATCCCGGTAGATGTAGTATATTCCAAACGGCGTACCATTGGGCTGGAGGTACAGGCAGATGGTAAAGTGCTGATCCGGGCCCCAAAAGGTATCACTAAAAAGGTGCTGATGGATTTTGTAAATGACCGGCAGGAATGGATCGTGGAAAAATGGTTCCTCATAGAAAAACACCGCCGTAAAAAGGCAGAGTCTCCAAAGCCGGACTATGAAGGACATCCGGAGATAGAAGCTTTTTACCGCCGCGCTGCCAGAAAAAAGATCATAGAGCGCACTGCCTGGTATGCAAAGCTCATGGGTGTCACCTACGGCCGGATCAGCATCCGGGCTGCCAAAACGCGCTGGGGAAGCTGCAGTGGGGAAGGCAATTTAAACTTTCACTGGAAACTGATCCTTATGCCGCCGGAAATATTAGACTACGTAGTAGTCCACGAACTTGCCCACAGAAAACAGATGAACCATTCGCCCCTTTTCTGGGCAGAGGTAGAAAAAGTGCTGCCGGACTATAAGGCGAGACGGGCGTGGCTGAAGGAAAACGGGAGAGATTATTAAACATGCTAACGGTATATTTATTTACTTAGCAGTATCTTTTTCAGCTTTGTCTGATGTCGGCTGTATCAGGTCTGCCAGCGTGATCCCGTCAAAAAATTCATTGATCATATGATCCAGTTTCTGCCATACAGGATGGGATGGACAGCTCTCTTTTCTTGGACAGTCATGTTCGCCTTCTTCTGTGCAGGCTACAGGAGCCAGTGAACCTTCGGTAAGCCGGAGAATTTCGCCCAGAGTGTAATCTTCGGGTACTTTTGTCAGGCGGTAGCCGCCGCCACGTCCACGGAGTCCTGTAAGGAGTTTGTCCTGTACAAGTACCTTTAATATACTTTCCAGATATTTTTCAGAAATATCCTGCCGTTCAGCGATCACGTTTAGAGGAACATAGCCGTCTCCCTGATGCTGGGCCAGTTCTACCATGACCCGCAGTGCGTAACGGCCTTTTGTAGAAACGATCATTATCCAATTCTCCTTTTCACAGATTATCATATAACAGGATTGCGGGAGTGCAAAGCACGCAGCAATCCGGTATCAGAAGGATCTAAATACCTTTTGACTTCAACATCATAGTATACACCAGAAAACATATATTCCGCAAGGCAATATGAAAAACAATGCCTATTGACAAAGTATGTTTATAAACATGTCCCCTCAATTCAGAGAGGACATTAAACTGAAAAAGAAAGCAGGATTCTCTTATTTTGTAATTGGCAGTCTCTCTGCGATCAGCTCAGCAAAAAACTCAGCGCCAGTTACCAGTATATCGTCATTGTAGTCATACTGAGAGTTGTGGTACATGATGTTGTCAGAGGCTTTTTGGCATTTTCCGCTTCCAAGGAATAAGAAGCAGCCTGGAATCCTGGTTAAGAATGTGCCGAAGTCTTCGGAAGCCATCCACGGAACGCAGTTTGCATTTACCTTGTCAGCACCTACCACAGCAGTAGCTGCTTTCACTGCAGTCTGGACGCACTGATCCCAGTTGACAGTTGGGGCAAATTCATGGGTGTAAGTAAATTCGCATTCTGCACCATTCATACGGCAGATATTTTCACAGATGGCACGCATCCGGTCTTCGATCAGCCTCTGTATTTGTGGAGTACAGCTTCTGGTATCGCCTAAGATCTCTACGTTAGATGGAACTGCATTGTGTGCGCCGTCTGTGAAAAGTTCAGTACAGGAGATAACAGCAGCATCTAAAGGGGAAGCATTTCTGGAAACAACAGTCTGTAATGCCAGAATGATCTGGGAAGCAGTTACCAGTGGGTCGATGCCCATATGGGGGCTGGAAGCGTGGAAGCCTTTTCCTTTGATCTTAATGCGGAAGTTGTCCTCACTTGCCATAATGCCGCCGGTTTTAGTATGCAGTTCTCCTTCTGGAAGAAATGGTGCGTTATGGATGCCATAAATCTCATCCATTGGGTATTTCTCCAAAAGTCCGTCATCGATCATGGCCCTGGAGCCTTTTCCTGGTTCTTCTGCAGGCTGGAAGATACAGCGTACAGTTCCATTGAAATTACGGCGCTCTGAAAGTAAGAGCATGGCACCAAGTAAGGCAGTGGTATGGCCGTCATGGCCGCATCCATGCATTTTTCCGGGATTTAGGGACTGATAAGGAAGTCCGGTGGTCTCCTTCAGATTAATAGCGTCCATATCAGCACGAAGTCCGATCACCTGTGGGCCATCACCAACCTTCAGGTCAGCTACAACGCCGGTACCGCCAATATGCTCATGAACAGTAAGTCCTATTTCTCTCAGCTTTTCTGCTACGAAAGCAGCGGTATTTGTCTCTTCAAATGCAGTTTCCGGATGTGTGTGGAGATAATGTCTCCATTCAGTTAATTTCACTTTTAATTCTTCCTGCGTCATATGATATATCCTCCTTAGAAATATATGTTCTCTCGGTATCACCTTAGTTTAAGTCTACTTTTTCCTGCCATATTTTTCAAGAAAAGAGGAAGAATGTGATATTAAAAGGTAAGAATACGACATAAATTGTCAACAATCTACAATTAACTATTTACAATCAGCAAAATTACAGGTAAACTATATTGGTCTCAAAAAATGAAAAAAGGAGAAGAGGTATGTCTGACAAAAACAAGATCTCATGGAACGCCCTGGCGTTAATGGCGTTCTCAACTGTATGGGGATTCGGCAATGTTTTAAATGGCTTCGTTTACTTTAACGGTGTTCAGGTTATTTTCAGCTGGTTACTGATGTTTGCCCTGTATTTCATTCCATATGCACTGATGGTAGGTGAGCTGGGCTCTGCTTTTAAGGCAACCGGTGGAGGTGTCAGCGGCTGGCTGTATGAAACTACAGGACCCAAATTAGCTTATTATGCAGGCTGGACCTACTGGGCATGTCACATCACTTATATTGCCAGCAAATCCAGTGGTGGTTTAAAGGCTTTAAGCTGGGCCATCTTCCGCAATGCGGAAACTTATGATACTCTGCCAACCCATATGATCCAGGCGGCAACACTGATCGTGTTCCTTATTGGATGTTATGTAGCCAGCAGAGGTTTAACTCCATTAAAGAAAATGCTGACTGTTGCAGGAACCACAACTTTCGTTATGTCCCTGTTATACATTGTCATGATGTTTGCTGCACCTGCCATTAATCCGGCAGCTGAGTATACACATGCAGACTTTTCATTTAGAAACATGATCCCGCAGTTTAATCTGGGATATGTTACATCCATTTCAATCCTGGTATTTGCTGTAGGCGGATGTGAAAAGATATCACCTTATGTAAACAAGGTAGAAAATCCAAGTAAGGGCTTCCCAAAGGGAATGATCGCACTTGCTGGAATGGTGGTTATATGTGCCATCCTTGGTACACTGGCTATGAGTCGCATGTTTGACCCGGCAGTGATCAACAGCAGTGAAGGTACTTTCAATGCCTACGTGGCAAATGGTTCTTACTGGGCATTCCAGAAGCTGGGACAGTATTATCATGTTGGTGATACTTTCCTGATCATCTATGCTTTATGTAATGTGATCAGCCAGTTTTCAGTTCTGGTATTAAGCATCGACGCACCGCTTCGTATGCTTTTAGACAATGAAAATACCCAGCAGTTTATCCCATCTGCATTAAGAAAGAAAAACAAATACGGCGTATACAGCAATGGTATCAAAATGGTAGTTGTGCTTTCCGGTGCTATTATCCTGGTACAGTCTTTTGTACCTGGTGCAGCAGCAGTTCTCCGCCAGCTGACAAAGTTAAATTCTGTATGTATGCCAATGCGTTACTTATGGGTATTTGTAGCCTATGTTGCATTAAGAGGTGCTATTGACCGTATTCCAGCAGAATATCGTTTTGTAAAGAACCAGGCAGTAGCAAAGTTCTTCGGAATCTGGTGTTTTTTAGTAACAGCAGCCAGCTGTCTTCTTGGAATGTATGACAAAAATCCATTTACCTTTGCATTAAATGTTATTACTCCGGTTGTACTGACTGCTTTAGGACTGATCCTTCCTGAGATCGCAAAGAGGGAGCAGAAAAATTAGTTTACTTGTTTAACGCGTTATGGTAAAATAACCAACAACAGATGTTGGTATTAATGTTTATGACAGTGATTAGTACAGGTTATTTACGAAACCATGTACTAGTATATCGTTTCGTAAACCATGTACCAGGGATTTTTTAGGGACTTACAGAGTATTATGGGAAAGCTTGATTATCGGACTTTAAGGGAAAATGTAGCAGACGAGATAAGGATGAAGATCTTAAACGGTGACATGAAACCGGGAGATAAGATCATAGAGCAGGAACTGGCATCGGAATTTGGAATCAGCCGTGGCCCGGTGCGGGAAGCACTGCGTCAGCTGGAGCAGGAAGGTATGGTGGAATATTCCAGAAATGTGGGCTGCTCAGTAAAGCATATAGGCATGGATGATGTTTATGAGATATACTACATGCGTGCTAACTATGAAATGATGGCAGTAAGACTGTATAATGCTCCTTTTCCCCGGGAAACCATTGAGAAAATGGAACAGGTTTTAGAGCAGATGAAGCAGCTTCATAAAGAAGAATACCGCAAGGTATTTGAACTGGATAATAAGTTCCATGAAGCAATCCTGGATCTTGTAAGCTTTATGCGCCTTAAAAAAGCCTGGGAAGACTTAAACTACGGAAATATTGTAATGGGATATAATATGGCAGTGGACAGTGATCAGGTTATCAAAAGGCAGTATCTCATCCACGAAAAACTGTTAAGTGCCTGTAGAACAGGTACTCCCGCCCAGGTGGAACAGGCTATTGCAGATCATTATCTTGGGAGCGTGGAGAAGCTGATACAGAAAGTGGAAAAAAAGCACGAAAAGTAAATAAAGACATATAACGCATTAAAAAAGCAGTGAAACCGGAAAGAACAATATGGTTTTACTGCTTTTTACGTTGATAGAAAAATGAAATCCAGCACTGCAAATGGTGACAATTAATATAGATTCTGTTATAATTTTTTAAGTATGGGGGGGGGTGAATTGTCTGTTTGGGCGAGGAAAATAGTGATCATGAAAAAAGCAATGTATGGAAAAAAACAGAATGGGCCGGTTTGATCTGTATATTTTTTATCCTGATGGTTTTGATACATATGTTATGGAATTCAGGGGCAGATGGAGAAATGGCAGATATCCGTTCTGTCAGCAGTGGCTGGTATCAGATAGTAGATGAAAAAGAAGAGGCCCTTGATCTTCCTGCCATGGTTAAGGCAGATCAGGATGGAAAGATCATGCTTTATAATAATACACTGACTCCGGAAGATAAAAATAAGGTCCTGTCAATAAACGGTCTTCAGGATCAGCCGGAAGTGTGGATGGGAAAACAGTGTCTGTTCTGGTATGAAGAAAACGATTTTTTAAAGAATGACCAGATGAAGGGAAAAATGTGGGCAGATGTGTGGCTGGCAGAAGATACAGGAAAAGAGCCGGTCTGCCTTGTTTATGAAAGCAATAACAGAGCCTCCCTTTATATACAGGCACCTGTTTTAGGAAGCTTTCCGGCAGTTTCACAAAAGCATTTCCAGGAATCTATATTTTCATTTCTCATGATCCTTGGAATGTGGGGAACGGGAATTGTTTCTACTATTGTTTTCTGGTATATGAAAGCCCATCATATTGTTGAAAAGCGTTTTCTGGATGCATCATTGTTTATGTTCATCTGTGGCTTGTGGTGTTACCTGGACTCAGGTTTTTATCAGATGTACGGAGAGCATGGCGCTGTTGGGATGGTTCTTTCTTTTTATGCATTTATTCTTATGTCAGTTCTAATGCTCTGGTTTGTGCAGAATACAATAAGTGAGAAAGTACGGTGGGTCCCGCAGGTATGGATCTTCCTTCTTTATGGAAATGCCATTTTACAGGGAATACTCAATATCCTGTTTCATATCCCATTTGTGCATATGCTGTTTTTAACACACATTATGCTGTTTTCCGGGGTTATATCCATGATCTGTCTTCTGTGGAAAGAATAAAAAAGAAATGAAGCGGAAGAAATTCTGTTTTGTCTGCTGGTATTTGCCACAAAAAACATCCAGGGACAGTCAGTTCAGGATGGAGCAGCTGGTTTATGAAAAAATGTCAATGGAAGACAGAATGACTGGATTAAAAAACAGGAAAGCATTTGAAAAATACATAAAGGAGATCCAGGAAGGAAAGATCCGGCTTGAGAATGCATTGTTTTTATTTATCGAGATAACAGGACTGAAACAGATCAACGATGTCTACGGAATGAAAACAGGAGATGAATCAGTGATCCAGACAGCCCGGTGTATCCAAAAGGCAGCAGATAGTGACCAGAGGCATAAGATAGAAAGTTTCCGCAATGGCGGTACGGAGTTTGCAGTGATCGTAATGGACCTCCAGATACAGCCGCAGGAGCTGGAATGCCTCCTTGAAAATGAAGTTAAAAAGGAAACGGAAAACAGGTATTATATTTCTTTACAATTCGGATATGGTTATCTGAAAAATGAGGATGGGACACGAAATACAGTAAGTGACTGGAAACGTCAGGCAGATCACATGCTGCAAAAAACGAAGGGGGCTATTTATGATGATGTATAATGCAGATTTTCTGATCGCAGCAGTGGTCATATTGCTGTTGGTTTTGAGAAATTTCCTGGATCAGAAAAGGGCAGAGGATTTAAATAGCAGGGTATTTCTTTTCTTTGTAGTTATTGGGATCCTGGATGTGATCGCTGAATTAGTAAGCAATTATTATATAACTTCAGGAGATGGGGATTTTGGCCTGGCGGCAGTGGTGACTACAACTATTTTTTATCTGTTTCAGGCATTGCTTCCATATGCGCTTCTTTGTTATATTATGACATTGCACGATAATAAGCTTATTTCGGTGAAAAAGATGCTGTTGGCGGGTCTTGCAACTATTTTACTGGCCAGTATTGTGCTTACCAATCCCTTTACTGAAAAACTGTTTTATTTTGATGTATCAGCCGGATATGTGGAAGGACCATGGTATAGACTGATGTATTACAGCGCCCTTTTCCATCTGGCAGTGATTTTGATCCTTGTTACCTCATGGAGAAAAGAATTTGGCCCTCAGAAAACAAAGGTGATCCTGGTTATCCTGATCCTGTACGGATGCGGGGGAGTGATCCAGCTTTTGCATTACCCTCTGCTGATGATAGGTTTTGGCATGAGTCTTGGAATACTGGCTCTGTTTCTTACTATCAATAATCCAAATGCGAACCGGGACAGCCTTACAGGAGTATATAATCACCTTTACCTTACCAGAAGGAGCGATGAACTGATCGCAGCAGGAAAATCTTTCCATATCATCACAATATACCTTTACCAGCTAAAGCATATCAATAAAGTTGCCAGAGTTGAAGGCGGTGATCATATTCTGCAGCTTGCAGCAAAAAACTGGAAGAACTGTGTGGAAGCCGGGTTTTCCGTATTACGGGAAAACGTTTTTTAGTTCTGACTATGTCATTGCAGGAGTGTGAGTATTATATTACCCAGATAAAGAAGAGGTTTGAAACAGATATGCAGTTGGATGCAGACAGCAGTAAACCTGCAACGCCTGTGATCCTCAGTGGGATCGTCCATGGGCAAAAGCTTGGAACCAGCGGGCTGATGCTGGAATATGAAGAGTATCTGGAATCATTATCTTTGCAAAATGGCATGATAGAGGTGATACAGGATGATCAGCAGACCATGGATGGCTTTTTATATAATAAAAAAGTAGAGCAGTATCTGCACACGGCTATTGCCCAGGATCTTTTTGAAGTATATTATCAGCCGGTTTATTCTACAGAGAAAAATGATTTTGTTACACTGGAAGCATTAAGCCGTCTGCATCATCCGGAGTTAGGCTGGATCGCACCGGATGTCTTTATACAGATTGCAGAAAAAATCATATGATCGAACAGATCACAGATCTGCAATTTAAACGCGTCTGCATGTTTATAAATGAACACCGGGATCTGATGAAGAAGCTCTTTAATATAAAAGTAAATTTGTCTTCCCTGGATCTGATGCGCAGTGACTGCAGCAGCCATTTTATCCGTATGATGGATGATATGGATATCCACCATGACTGGATACAGTTTGAGATCACAGAAACGGTTGCTACAGAATACAACGCAGGATTAGGAATGGTAATAGATGGGTTTATGGCTGTCGGGGTCAGACTGTGTCTGGACGATTTTGGTTCTGGATATGCAAACCTGAATACAGTCATGAGACTGCCATTTTCTGCCATCAAGATAGACAGAACCCTTCTTTTTGATATATGTAATGATAAAAAACGTGCCATGTTTTATCAGAGTATTGTTGAAACCTTCCACCGGATGGGTTACAGCATAGTTTCAGAAGGAGTAGAGACAGAAGAGGAAATGAGTCTGTTAAGCAGCTGAGGTGTAGATATGATCCAGGGATATTATTTTTCCAGACCACTTCCAGTGGATGAGCTGCTTAAACTGCTGAACATGTGATGTTTTTCCTTTTCCGCATACATACGCTGGTCTGCAAGGATACGGATCTCATTAGCAGTAGATGCATCATTGGGATAGGCGGCATATCCGCAGCTGGAACCAATATACAGAGTTTTTCCGTCAATATCAAAAGGAGCGCAGAGCCGGTTTTGTATCTGTTCCTTGATCCTGCAGCAGAGACTTTCATCAAATTCAGTACACACTACCAGGCTGAATTCATCACCGCCGATGCGGAAGGCATAGTCATTGCTGCGGATACAGGACTGAAGCCGGTTGGCAGCTTCTTTTAAAAGCTTATCTCCCATGTCATGACCATAGGTGTCATTAACAGATTTAAAATGGTCCAGATCCAGATAGAAAAGTATGAAAGGGAGCTTTTGAAGTTCCTTTTTATGCAGTATGGAGTTAAAATAGCGCTCATTATATAAACCAGTAAGGCCGTCGGTGTTGGCAAGGTTTTCTAACTCATGCTTCTGACCGATATCCTGGGCGATAAGCATAACTTTTTCCAGTTCATGTTCAGAATCCCATTCAACAGGGACAACATGCATGAGCAGGTATGTATCAATGGAACGGTTGTAGTATTCAATTTTAAAGATATCATCCTCTTTTTTCAGTACACAGCGCAGATAATCTGGTGTAAGGAGATGGTTCATCTTTTTATTTTCTGTATCAGTCATCACCAGATACTGACGGGAAATATTTTTAACCAGATCATCATAGTATCCGGTTTCTGGATATATGGGATGCTTCAGCAGGTTTTCGTGATATTCATAGCGGTTGTTTTTTAAATCTCCTACAGCAAAGCGGTCAACAATCCTTCCAAGTCCTGAAAACATCTGTTCCGTAAGCTCTTTGCGCTTTAGCAGGATCATTTGCTCATGTTCTTTCATGCGCAGCCTGGAATCCATCAGGACAAAAACAGTACCTATAAGAAGCAGGGCGATACATCCGTTCAGAATCAGGATCAGGACAATGGTAATGAACTGCATACGGCGCATACTGGCATCCACAACATCATTATGGATAATGCCCACTATGGTCCAGTCATTGATCCCGGTGGGCTCGTATACCAGATAATAAGTTTTTTTGTTATAACGGCACTGGAGACTTCCGGTAGAAACATTCTTAATATTCTTTTTCAGGTCAGTTATTTCAGTTTCTGTCATATCCGTATAGTTATTTAAAAAATCGAAGAGATTAGATATGTGCTGGAGAAATTCTGTTTTGGGTTCAAGGGAAAGGAGGACATTGCCATCAGATGTAAGGATGTAGCAGTCACTTTGTCCCTGATAAATATTACCTGCGATCAGCTTTTCCACCACATCATTATTATAGCTGACGGCAAGTCCGGAATAGGTTACGCCATTTATGGTATAGGGAACATCCATGGGAAGTGCAAATACGATCCGGCGGTTGGAATCACTTGCAATATAGCTGGAAATAACAGGCTGGCCGGTTGCATACATATCCAGAAAGATCCCCTGTATATTTGGGGCATTTCCGTCCCGTCCTGCAGCAGTTATAAAATCACAGTTCTCATTAAACATATAAAAATCCTGATATTGCCAGGCATCCTTGCGTCTGGCAAATTCATACCAGAGAGTTTTCATATTTTCGGTATCATCCAGGTATTGTAAATTATTGCTCCAGTCAGAAAGTGCATTCCAGTTGTGCTGGACAAACATAGTAAAGGTTTTGTCTACCTGCTCATAAGTAGACAGCAGGTGACGGGAATTTTCTTCATAAATACTTTTTTGGACAAAATTGTTGTAAACAATGCTCACGAAAAGAAAAAGGGATGCCAAAACAGCTCCGGCCAGTATAAACAGTTTTGGTGTTTTATTCATAAATACGGGAGCCTCCTTCAGTGTTGGTGCTTTTCTTGTTGGTTTTCAGGTTTCCTACTCATGTTTTTGGGCTTGATATCTGAATATAAGTATATCATATTCTGGGAGTTTCTGGAATTTTTTTCGATTGTGGAAAAAGAGTGACAGCGGTTTTACGCAGAAAAAAACAGAGCTGCTTTTATACAGCTCTGCTAAAGATTGCTTTTTTACTTTGCTTTGGCAATCGCCTGTTCCATTTCAGAAGCAGAGATAACGCCAATGGTCTTATTGGCAACCACGCCTCTTCTGAAATAGAGAAGAGTTGGTACGCTCATTACCTTAAAACGGGTTGCAAGATCCATGTCTTCGTCAATGTCAACTTTATAGAAATGAACTTCCGGGTGGAGTTCTGCCATTTTTTCTACAGTTGGAGCCAGCATTTTACAGGGACCGCACCATGTAGCGAAGAAATCCACTACTACCAGATCATCACCAGCGTTTACTGCCTGGTCAAATGTTTCAGATGTTAAATGTGTAAGTGCCATATGAAAAACCTCCTTGTATCTGATTTTGATCATTTAATCTTATAGCACTTATATCATACCACAAAATGAGGAAAAATTATGTAATAAAATTCTCAATTAAATATTAAATATGTTACCTATAACCTGCAGCACCACTTCCGCCACTCCCGATAAAAGCATCACATGGATGGGATTCATTTTAAAGCGGGCCAATAGGATCAGGGAGCCGATGAAAATGCCTACGGCCTGGAGGCTGATATTTGGCAGAAGCTGGGCTGCTGTCAGGGAAGCCATAGCTTCGCCCCAGAAAGCATTGACCAGGATACTTACACCGGCAGCTGCGATCATAGCAATAACAGCCGGCCGCAGGGATTTAAGGACGCCCTGGAGAAGGCTTAAATTCCTGTATTTCAGATAAATTTTAGCCAGTAATGTAACTAAAATGCAGGATGGCAGGACACAGCCTGCAGTAGCTGCCAAAGCTCCCGGCATTCCTGCAATACGGGTACCTACGAAAGTAGCGGAATTGACAGCAATAGGTCCAGGTGTCATCTGGGAAATGGTGATCAGGTCCGTAAATTCTGACTGGGAAAGCCATGGATGGAGCTGGACCACCTGATTCTGGATCAGAGGCATGGCAGCATAGCCGCCTCCGAAGCTGAAGGCACCGATCTGAAGAAAACTGAGAAAAAGCTGTAAATAGATCATAAGGTGCCTCCTTTCTGTGCATTATCCTGGGAAGTATTACGGTCGTTTTTTTTGGCCTTTTTCTCCCGGTATAGTGTCAGGACGACACCCAGGGCAATACAGATCAGGATCAGTACAATGGCACTGACTTTATAAAAGTAATTGGCAATAAAAGCTGCGGCCATAATAAAAATAGACAGGTATTGCTTTTCTTTTACAATACCGGATGCCATGCTAAAGCTGACTTCCATAATAACTGCCCCTACACCTGACTGCATGCCATTTAACATCCACCCAACGATCAGGTTGGAACGGAATGCCGCATAACAGAATGAGATAGCAGAAAGAATGACAAAAGGTGGTATTACCGTAGCGATCACAGAGCATAAAACACCGGTCAGGCCAGCCAGTTTATAGCCAACAACAATGGCACCGTTTACGGCGATTGCTCCGGGACAGGACTGGGCGATAGCCACCAGATCCAGCATCTCTTCTTCATCGATCCAGTGATACTGGTCCACAAATTTTGTTTTCATTAAAGTAACGATCACGTATCCGCCGCCAAAGGTAAAGGCACTGAGATACAATGTTGAGAGAAAGAGCTTTTTAAGAATCTGGCCCTTACTGGCTCCTTTTATATTTAATTCCATGGTTTCCTCCAGAAAGATAAGATGTTCTCTCGGAATCTTTCTGTGCCTGATTTTGTGAGAAGATTTTTTGTCAGTTGTGCCCAAATTTCTGAGGCGTACGCGGTGCGTACGGTGATGAAATTCGGGTGCGACTGGCGGAAAATCGGCCACAAAGGCAGGTGCAGGAAAGCCTCCGAGAGGACATTAAGTTCTTTTTTACTATAAGCCATGAAAATGAAGATGTAAATGTAAAAATTAACGGGAGATGGGTAATATGATTGAAAAAAGCAGATACTTTCATATCTGTGTCAAGAAAGAACCGTAAAAAAATCTTGACAGCTTGTTAAGACTATGTTAATTTAAAAAGTGTGACCACTCAATATATTGAGTTAAGCCCAGACGGACAGGCGGGTCAGAAGCCGAAAGTGGGAAACCACATTATTGATTGGGTTAGAAGCCCAAATTTTATAAGTCGATACGCAATATGCGTAATTTTATCAGTGCAAAAAGGCACGTCACTTGTGAAACGGTCAATAAGAGCTTCTGGCAAAACAGAGCGGAGAACTGGGAAAGTAGGGTCACTTTTTTTTCTGCCTGTTAAAAGGGCAGAGACATTTAAAGACAAAACACATACAGCAGGTGATGGAATATGCCGTCACCTGTTTTTTTATGGATAAAAGGGACGGCGAGTATGAGGAGGCGGTTAAATGGACCTGGAAGCACAAAAGCGTGCACCTATTTATGAGGCATTAGAGCGTTTTAGAAAGAAAAGGGTAGTGCCATTTGATGTACCGGGACACAAAAGAGGACGGGGAAACCCGGAGCTGGCAGCTCTTTTAGGGGAAAAATGTGTTGGATTAGATGTAAATTCCATGAAACCTTTAGATAACCTGTGCCATCCGGTATCTGTGATCCGGGAGGCAGAGGAACTGGCAGCAGAGGCCTTTGGTGCCAGCCATGCATTTCTTATGGTAGGAGGAACCACCTCAGCTGTCCAGGGGATGATCCTTTCAGTCTGTAAAGCAGGAGATAAGATCATTCTGCCAAGAAATGTACATAAAAGCGCTATTAATGCCCTGGTACTTTGCGGGGCAGTTCCGGTTTATGTAAATCCGGAAGTAAACGGAGATCTGGGAATTTCTCTTGGAATGGACATTCATAAGGTGGAAAAAGCGATTGAAGAAAATCCGGATGCTGTAGCGGTTCTGGTAAATAACCCCACCTACTATGGAATCTGCTCTGACCTGCGGGGCATCGTAAAGCTGGCCCACGAAAAAGGGATGAAGGTGCTGGCAGATGAAGCTCATGGAACCCATTTGTACTTTGGGAAAGGCCTTCCGGTAAATGCAATGGCAGCAGGTGCAGATATGGCAGCTGTTTCCATGCACAAGTCCGGAGGGAGCCTGACACAAAGCTCCATGCTTCTGTTAAATAAGGGCATGAACCAGGATTATGTGCGTCAGATCATTAACTTGACGCAGACTACCAGTGCATCCTATCTTCTCCTCTCCAGTCTGGATATTTCCAGAAGGAACCTGGCACTGCGGGGGGAGGAATCCTTTGGGAAAGTGATCCAGATGGCAGAATATGCCAGAAATGAGATCAATTCCATTGGCGGCTATTATGCATATGGAAAAGATCTGGTCAATGGTACTAGTGTTTATGATTTTGATGTGACCAAGCTTTCCGTGTATACACTGGGGATCGGACTGGCAGGTATCGAGGTTTATGATCTGTTAAGAGATGAATATGACATCCAGATCGAGTTTGGAGATATCTGCAACATTCTGGCGTATATTTCTATTGGAGACCGGATTCAGGATATTGAACGTTTAGTGGGAGCTTTGGCAGATATTGAACGGCTTTACCGGAAAGACAAGACCGGTATGCTTACAGGGGAATACATTTCACCGAAGGTAGAATGTTCACCACAGAAGGCGTTTTATGCGGAAAAGATATCTCTTCCTATTGCACAGGCAGCAGGAAAGATCAGTGGTGAATTTGTTATGTGTTATCCGCCGGGTATCCCGATCCTGGCGCCAGGCGAGGTGATCACCCAGGAGATCGTGGAATACATTCTTTACGCAAAGGAAAAGGGATGTTCCATGCAGGGAACGGAAGATCCGAAGATCGAACGGCTGATGGTTTTAGTATAAATTGCCCCCGCTGTGGGAGAACATCAGGAGGAAGAAAATGGAACTTTGGTATTCGGAGTTTCATACGGAAAATGTAAAGCTTTCTGTCCGTGTGGACCGTCAGCTGTTTTCCGGTGAAAGTGAGTATCAGCGGATCGACGTATTTGAATCTGCTGAGTTTGGAAAATTTGTAGCTTTGGATGGAGAAATCGTATTTTCTGAAAAAGATGAATTTATCTATGATGAAATGGTGACACATGTGCCTATGGCTGTCCATCCTAACGTGAAAAATGTGCTGATCATCGGTGGCGGAGATGGCGGTGTGGCAAAAGAACTGATCCAGTATCCGAGAATTGAATCTATTGATGTAGTGGAAACCGATAAAATGTTTGTAGATGTGTGCAGGGAGATCTTCCCGGAGGTAGCCTGCGGATTAGACGAGGAACGGGTCCATGTATATTACGATGACGGACTGCGTTTTCTCCGGGGAAAGAAAAGCTGCTATGACCTGATCATCAATGACTCTACAGACCCGTTTGGACATACAGAAGGTCTGTTTACTAAGGAGTTCTACGGCAGCTGCTATAATGCACTGCGGGAAGATGGGATCATGGTGTATCAGCATGGAAGTCCATTTTATGATGAAGATGAAGCTGCCTGCCGCAGCATGCACAGAAAGGTATATCGTTCCTTTCCTGTAAGCCGCGTATATCAGGCCCATATTCCTACCTGTCCGTCAGGCTACTGGTTGTTTGGCTTTGCCTCAAAGAAGTATCATCCTTTAAATGATCTTCAGGCGGAAAAATGGAACGGGCTTCATATACCAACATGGTACTATACAACAAATCTCCATGCAGGCGCGTTTATGCTGCCAAAATATGTGGAGGACCTGTTAGAAGAGGAGGAAAATAACAAATGAGTAGATTAATGGTAATTGGATGTGGGGGCGTAGCTTCCGTAGCAGTACATAAGTGTTGCCAGAACAGTGGTGTATTTACAGAACTTATGATCGCAAGCCGCACAAAATCAAAATGTGATGCTTTAAAAGCACAGTTAGAAGGAAAAACAGATACAGTGATCACAACTGCCCAGGTGGATGCAGATAAGGTAGAAGAACTTGAGGCACTGATCCGTTCCTATAAGCCGGATGCAGTATTAAACGTAGCACTTCCTTATCAGGATCTTACTATTATGGAAGCATGTCTGCGTACAGGTGTGGATTACATTGATACAGCTAATTATGAGGCTGAAAATACAGATGATCCACAGTGGAGAGCTATTTATGAAAAGCGCTGCAAGGAAAAAGGCTTTACTGCATACTTTGATTATTCCTGGCAGTGGGATCTGAATGAACGTTTTAAAGAGGCTGGTCTTACCGCTCTTTTAGGAAGCGGATTTGATCCGGGTGTTACCAGCGTATTTTCTGCTTATGCTTTAAAACATTATTTTGATGAGATCCATACCATTGACATTTTAGACTGCAACGGCGGAGATCATGGATATCCATTTGCGACTAACTTTAATCCTGAGATCAATTTACGTGAAGTATCTGCAAACGGCTCTTATTGGGAGAATGGCCACTGGGTAGAAACAGAGCCAATGGAGATTAAGAGAGAGTATGACTTCCCTGAAGTAGGAAAGAAGGATATGTATCTTCTTCATCACGAAGAGATCGAGTCTCTTGCAAAAAATATCCCTGGTGTAAAGCGGATCCGCTTCTTTATGACCTTTGGACAGAGCTACTTAACCCATATGAAATGTCTGGAAAACGTAGGAATGCTTTCTACTTCTCCGATCCAGTTCCAGGGACAGGATATCGTACCGATCCAGTTTTTAAAGGCCCTTCTGCCTGATCCGGCTTCCTTAGGTCCAAGAACTGTAGGAAAGACCAATATCGGCTGTATTTTTACCGGTGTAAAAGACGGAAAAGAAAAGACCATTTACATTTACAATGTGTGCGATCACCAGGAATGCTACAAAGAAGTTGGTTCCCAGGCAATCTCTTATACTACCGGTGTCCCGGCTATGATTGGTGCTATGATGGTAGTTACCGGCGCATGGAAGAAGGACGGCGTATTTAATGTAGAGGAATTTGATCCGAATCCATTTATGGATGCATTAAATAAGTGGGGACTTCCATGGCAGGTATGCGAAGATCCCCAGATCGTAGAATAGGGAGAACAAAAAATGAGAATGGATCAGCTTCCCACTCCCTGTTATGTGATCGATGAGAAGAAACTGAAAGAAAATTTACAGATTTTAAAAGAAGTCCGGGAAGAAGCCGGCTGCAAGATCCTTCTTGCCCAGAAGGCTTTTTCATGTTTTTATGAATATCCTTTGATCGGCCAGTATTTGGACGGCACTACAGCCAGCGGTCTGTATGAGGCAAGACTTGGAAAAGAAGAAATGGGAAAGGAAAACCATGTTTTTGCCCCGGCTTATAAGGATGCGGATATAAAAGAGCTGGGAGAGATATGCGACCATATTATCTTTAATTCCTTTGCCCAGCTTCGCCGCCACAAAGATGCAGTCCCAGGGAAAAGCCTGGGACTGCGTATTAATCCGGAATGCTCCACTCAGGGGGATCATGCAATTTATGACCCCTGTGCTCCCGGTTCCCGTCTGGGAGTTACAAAAGAGGTGTTTGTACGGGAAACAGAGGCAGAACCAGAGCTTTTTGATGCTCTGGATGGCCTCCATTTCCATACTCTTTGCGAGCAGAACGCAGATGATCTGGCTAAAACCCTGGAAGCAGTGGAAGAAAAGTTCGGCCCATGGCTTTCTAAGATAAAATGGCTGAATATGGGTGGTGGTCATCATATTACAAGAGATGACTATGACAGAAAACTGCTTATAAAATGCATCAAACATATAAGAGACACTTATGGAGTGGAGGTATATCTGGAGCCGGGAGAAGCCATTGCATTAAATGCCGGTTATCTGGTGACAGAGGTAATGGATGTTGTGGAAAACGGGCTGTCTGTGCTGATCTTAGATGCCTCTGCTGCCTGTCATATGCCGGATGTGCTGGAAATGCCATACCGGCCGCCATTAAAGGATAGTGGAAATGCGGGGGAAAAAGCATTTACCTACCGTCTTTCCTCCTGCACCTGTCTGGCGGGAGATGTGATCGGGGATTATTCCTTTGATAAACAGATCCATGTGGGAGATAAGCTGTATTTTCAGGATATGGCCATTTATTCCATGGTGAAAAATAATACTTTTAATGGGATCCCGCTTCCGGGGATCGCTGTAATGAAAGAAGACGGAGACTGTGAACTTATCCGTACTTTTGGATATGGAGATTTTAAGGGGAGACTGGCATAATGGTGATGGTGGAAAAGACAGATATGACCGCTGAAATGGATCAAGCAGATAAAACAGTTCAGGTAGAAAGACTAAAAACACTGCCGGCAGCAGATGGATTTCACATGCCGGGAGAGTTTGAACCACACAAAGGAACCATTATGATCTGGCCGGAACGTCCCGGCTCCTGGGCCTATGGGGCAAAGGATGCCAGAAAAGCCTTTGCAAAAATCGCAGAGGCTATAGCAGAAGGAGAAGAGGTTTACATGTTAGCAGGAACTTCTTCCTTGGAGTCTGCAAAGGCAGCTTTTTCCGGAAAGTCAGAAAAGATCCATATTTTGCCTATAGAAACGGACGATGCCTGGGCAAGGGATGTAGGACCTACCTTTGTTAAAAATGCCAGAAAGGAAGTTCGTGGCATAAACTGGCGTTTTAATGCCTGGGGTGGAGAAGTGGATGGCCTTTATGCAAGCTGGGAAAAGGACGATGCTGCAGCAGAGGCAATCTGCGATGCCCTTGATTATCCGGTGTATGATGCCGGTGATTTTGTGCTGGAAGGCGGTTCCATCCACAGTGACGGGGAAGGAACTTTATTAGTAACAGAGGCATGCCTCCTAAGTCCCGGAAGAAACCCACATCTTACAAAAGAAGAGATTGAAAAGAAGCTTTGTGAATATCTGGGAGCAGAAAAGGTCATCTGGCTGAAAAATGGCATATGGCAGGATGAGACTAATGAACACATAGATAATGTGTGTGCCTTTGTAAAGCCGGGAGAAGTTGTTTTAGCCTGGACAGATGAGAAAGAGGATCCCCAGTATGCTCTTTCTATGGAAGATTACCAGATTCTGGAAAATGAAACAGATGCAAAGGGCAGAAAGTTTATGATACATAAGCTGCCAATTCCTGAGAAGCCGGTATGTATCCAGGAAGAAGATTTAAACGGTCTTGTTTTTGAGCCGGGAGAAGATACCAGAGAAGCAGGAGAACGGCTGGCAGCCAGCTATGTAAATTTCTATATTGCAAATGAAGCAGTTCTGGTTCCGCAGTTTCAGGATAAACATGATAAGCTGGCCTGTGATATATTAGGAAAGCTGTTTCCTGATTGCAGGATCTGTCCTATTGACGCCCGGGCGATCATTATAGGGGGCGGAAATATCCACTGCATTACACAGCAGATACCTTCTGGCATTGGGAAATAAGGTGTGACAGCCCGCGGTAACAGAAAAAATTGTCAACTGATGTAAAAATGGTGAGAATCTTTTGAATGTTGGAAAAACAACGGATCAAACATAAACAGGAATGTCAGATCGAAGGAAAGAAGGAGAAACAGCAAGTGAGAAACGTAAGATGTGCCGCAGTTCAGATGTGCTGCAGCAGAAATGTAGCAGAAAACATAGAAAAAGCAGAGGTTCTGGTACGTCAGGCAGCAGCAGAAGGAGCGCAGGTGATCCTTCTTCCGGAGCTGTTTGAACGCCAGTATTTCTGCCAGGAGCGCAGATATGATTACTATCAGTTTGCCACGCCGGTGATGGAAAATCCGGCAGTGCGCTATTTCCAGAGAGTTTGCGCCAGCCTGCAGGTAGTGATCCCAATCAGTTTTTATGAAAGAGATGTAAACCGGCTGTTTAATTCCGTTGCCATGATCGATGCAGACGGTTCCATTCTGGGAGTTTACCGGAAAACCCATATCCCAGATGATCATTTTTATCAGGAAAAATTTTATTTTACACCGGGAGATACTGGTTTTAAGGTATTTGATACAGCTTACGGAAAAGTGGGTGTTGGCATCTGTTGGGACCAGTGGTTTCCGGAGACTGCCAGAGCTATGGCAGTGGAAGGCGCAGAAATCCTTCTGTATCCAACGGCCATTGGCAGTGAACCCATCCTTTCTACAGACAGTATGCCTCACTGGAGAAGATGTATGCAGGGACATAGCGCCTCTAATCTGGTGCCTGTAATTGCAGCGAACCGGGTAGGCGAGGAACGGGTAGAGCCATGTGCAGAAAATGCAGGCCAGAGTTCTTCCCTGGTATTCTACGGATCATCTTTTATCACAGACGGCTGTGGCGAGGTACAGGTATCCATGGGAAGACAGGAAGAAGGTTTTATCGCAGCTACCTTTGACCTGGACCAGCTGATGGAAGACCGCCTTTCCTGGGGACTTTTCCGGGACAGACGGCCTGAAATGTATGGGAAACTGATGTAAACATAGGAATAGAAAGCCGTGTTATCGGCTGTATTATGAATGAACCGCAATAAAGTCGGAAAAGTCCAGACGATATTGCGGTTTTTTATATACATAGGAGCCCGGGGGTTATTTTGCACTCCCGCAATTCTAAAAACATTCGTAATCCACTTATTTTTCTTCAAAAAATGGCTTCTTACTCATGTTTTTGGCGGGTCCCAAGGTCACAAATTCTCCTGCATGCAAGCTTGCACCGGATTTATGACCTTTTGACCCTGGTATCTTTTATAATTGTAAATAACAGATCCCACGAGAATATTTGATTATGAAATAATAGATGAAAGCTTGTTCAGATATAGGCCTGCATTTTTACCGGCCTCTGCACCAACCAGGTTGTAGCCTTCCTGAAGATAGTGGAATTCATCTTTCATAAGGCCTCTGGCTGCAAATGCGGCAAACTGGTGGCTGACAAGGATGATATGTGGTTCTTTAGCCAGTTCCATCTGGGCGTTCTGGATGGGGACGTAAAGCCCAGGATCATCCCTGTGATTGCCGATCTGGATAAGAAAACAGGTTTCCATATGGCAGTCTTTTAAAAATTGCCTGATCATAGAAGCAGTCTCCTGTTTATAAACATCTGGGTCTGTATGCAGGTCTCCGTCTGTACAGCCCTGGCACCATACCATAAATCTGTGGCGGATAGAGATATCATGGTCTGCAAGCCATGAAGAACAGCTTCTTACACGTTTTAGAGCATCCTGGTAGTAAGGGGTTCCCGGAATCCACTCTGTAATAGAGGATCCGCCTTTTGCACAGGAGACCCCGACGACCGGTGTATGGGTTTCTTTAAAATATGCATTTACAAATGCAGATACCATAGAGCCTGTTTTCATACCAGGCTCAAATACTCCCTCCGGATCATTTTCATCTTTCCCAAAAGGTTCCGTCAGCGGGTACAGTCTTGTAGGATCTGTAACAGCCCGGAATTCATAGGCGGTTCCTTCTGGGACATTCGGGGCATCTTCTGCGGTTCCCCGTCCGGCCATATTGCTCTGGCCCATAAATGCGATCAGATCGATCTCTTTGTTTTTCATAGGACATCGCTCCTTTGCGTATAGTCTGTATTGGCTTTCAAGACCAGTGTACCACTTCAGGGCATAAAAAGAAAAGAAAATAACAATGGAGCAGACGAAAGCATTGTAAACATATTATAAAGCTTTAACAAACATTATCCGCCCCTTTCACTTGTCTAAATTTCCATCTGCCGCGTCAGCTTCAATCGACGATGCTACCGGCATCGCCTCATTCAGCTTCCTTGCACATGAAAATTTATCCTGCGTGTAAGGAATCGGTAATTATCGTGGATTATACTAGAATATTTGTAAAAAACAGCACTTCATGGTATTATTAGTTATAGAAAAAATTCTGTGTACACATAAACATGAGAAGGAGAATTAAAAAACATGATCCGTTTACACAATGATTACAACCGTGGTGCATGCAAAAAGATATTAGAGAAACTGGCACAGATCAATGGGGAAAGTTATGATGGATATGGGGAAGATACATGGTGTGAAAAGGCGACAGAGCTGATTCGGGAAAAGTGTAAGGCACCGGAAGCTGCTATCCACTTTTTGCCGGGAGCTACACAGGCTAACTTCATTGTCCATGCGGCAGCTTTAAGCCCTATCCAGAGCGTGATCTGTCCGGACAGTGGCCATGTATATGCCCATGAAGCAGGTTCTATTGAAAATACCGGACATAAGCTGGTGCCTCTTCCCTCAACAGACGGAAAGATCAGCGCAGAGCAGATCCGGGAGGTGGCAGCTTCTTATTACAATAGCGGTGAGCCAAACTATATCTGCGAGCCGAAGATGGTGTATATTTCATTTCCTACAGAATGGGGAACCATTTATTCAGAACAGGAATTAAGAGAGATCCGCAAAGTATGTGATGAGTATGGAATGTACCTGTTTGCAGACGGGGCCAGACTAGGATACGGTCTTGGTTCTGTAAAAAATGATCTGACGCTGGAAAAACTGGCAGAACTGACGGATGTATTTTACATAGGCGGTACTAAGTGCGGTGCATTGTTTGGGGAAGCTCTTGTGATCACTAACAAGAAGCTGGCACGGAAATTCCGTACTTATATGAAGCAGAACGGAGCAGTTATGGCGAAAGGCTGGCTTCTTGGCATGCAGTTTTGCAGCCTGTTAGAGGATGGCACTTACGAAAAAATGACAGCCCAGGCAGATGCTTATGCCTTAGAGATCAAGGCTGCTTTTAAAGAAAAAGGAATCCGGGAATATGTGGAAAGCTATACAAACCAGCTGTTTGTAGTTCTCACAAAAGAACAGGCAGAGGTACTGGGAAAAGAGTACACCTTTGAATATCTGCAGGATCTGGCGGATGGAAGCATGGTAGTGCGTTTTTGTACCAGCTGGGCCACAACAGAAGCTGAAAAAGACCGGCTGATCAGGGATATCAGGGCATTGTGATGTTTAAAACAGAAATGTGAGCAATATTGAAGATGGGAATCCTGTAAACAGATGATTTTGCAGGATTCCCATTTTTTGAATAAAAATGAGTGGATCATGAATGTTTTTAGAATTGCGGGAGTGTAAAGCATGTAACAATTTTTTAGAAATAGTATGAAACAGCGAGGTTTTATGCTATACTAAACCCTAAAGTGGAGAACTATGGTCATGCACGCATGAACAGTACAAACTATGCGATAGAGATGGAGAAACATATGTCAATAAATGAACAGGGAAAGGAAAATGCCATCAGCGTTCAGGATGTAACAAAGGTCTACCGGCTGTATGATAAGCCTATTGACCGGCTGAAGGAATCTATGAGTATTTCCCATAAAAATTATCATCGTGATTTCTATGCCCTTAAGGGGCTGTCTTTCCAGGTAAAAAAGGGAGAGACTGTAGGTATTATCGGAACAAACGGCTCCGGCAAGTCAACTATTTTAAAGATCATTACCGGTGTGCTCACACCAACATCCGGTGAGGTTAATGTAGACGGTAAGATCTCTGCCCTTCTGGAACTGGGAGCCGGTTTTAACATGGATTATACCGGAATTGAAAATGTATACATGAACGGAACCATGATGGGATATACGAAAAAAGAGATGGATGAAAAGCTGCAGGATATCCTGGATTTTGCAGAGATCGGTGATTTCGTATATCAGCCGGTAAAGACTTATTCCAGCGGTATGTTCGTGCGCCTGGCCTTTGCGTTGGCTATTAACGTAGATCCAGAGATCCTGATCGTAGATGAGGCGCTGTCTGTAGGTGATGTGTTCTTTCAGTCAAAATGTTACCGGAGAATGGAAGAAATCCGTAAAAAAGGAACTACCATCCTGATGGTTACCCATGATATGGGCAGTATCATCAAATATTGTGATAAAGTTGTGCTGCTGCACAAAGGCGAATTTATTGCAGAAGGCCCGGCTGGAAAAGTTGTAGATATGTACAAAAAGATACTGGCTGGAAAGCTGGAGGATCTGCGGGCAGAGCTGGCAGCGGAAAAAGCATCAGAAAATGGAGATGCAGTGGAACTTTTAAAGGAAAAAAGCAGCGCACAAACGGATACCGAAAAGAATGAAGGCACAGAAATGTCTGATTTTTCCGGCGGAATGAATTTATCCCATACCGGTCTTATGCGTGACCAGCTGACCATCAACACCGACCGCACCGAATATGGGGACGGAAGAGCGGAGATCTACGATCTGGGGCTTTTAGATGCCAGGGGAAATGTGACCAATCTGCTGTTAAAGGGTGAAACATTTACCATAAAAGAGTGCATCCGTTTCCATGCGGATATCCAGACACCTATTTTTACTTATACGATCAAAGATAAAAAGGGAACAGAACTTACCGGAACAAACACTATGTTTGAAGGGGCGGATATCAAGCCGGTAAAAAATGGAGATGAATATACCGTAGAATTTACCCAGAAAATGAACCTTCAGGGCGGTGAGTATCTGTTAAGCATGAGCTGCACCGGCTTTGAGCAGGGGGAACATGTAGTGTATCACAGGCTTTATGATGTAACCAATATTACCGTTATTTCCAATAAAAATACCGTTGGTGTTTACGATATGGAATCACAGGTAAAGGCGGAAAAGAGGAATGCAGATGAATGACATAAGTTATGAAATCCTTGACTTATTTAAGAAATATGGCGCAGATAAAGAGGGCATCTTAAAAATCCTGGAGGCAGACAGCCGCCCGGAAGTTCTGTATGCCCTTTCAGATATCCGGCGCAACCTTATGGACTGGATGGATTTTTCAGGACAGGAAAATGTGCTGCAGTTAGGCTCTGACTATGGCGTGATCACCGGTTTACTTGCAGAGCGCTGTGACCATGTTGCAGTCGTAGATGAAAGAGATGAAAATCTGGTAGTAAACCAGAAAATGAATGATGCTTACACCAATGTTTCCTATATCAAAGCGGCTGATTTCCGGAAAATGGAAACAACTGAAAAAGAAGGAAAATACGATCTGGTGGTCTTACGGTCAGACCGTTCAGAGATGGATATTAAAACTATTTTCACTCAGGCTGCTTTTTATCTTTCAGAAAAAGGCAGACTGATCTTTGCATGTGAAAATGCCCTTGGTTTAAGCTTTCTTTCAGGCGCTGTCCATGATGAGGATGAAACTGCGTTTACAAAGGGAGAACTGGAAGAAGCATTTAAAGAAGCAGGACTTTCAAGGGTGGAATTTTATTATCCCATGCCGGAATATAAGCGGGCGGCATCTGTCTATTCTGACCGGTATCTTCCGGGAAAGGGAGATATCCCCCATGTGACTGCTGTTTATGACAGACAGCGTTGGGCCTGCATCCATGAAGATGAGATCTCAGATAAGCTGGTACAGGAAAAGGCCTTTGGCCTGTTTGCCAATGCATATCTGGCAGTGGCTTCTAAGGGAGCCGGTTCTTTCAAGGCAGTATTTGCAAAATACAACCGCACCAGAAAAGAAGATTTCCAGATACGCACTGCGATCCTGGAAGAAAATGGAAAAAGATATGTGGAAAAGACAGCCCTTACAGCAGCGGCAGAAGCTCATATCCGGTCTATGCGCGAAAAATATGAGAAATTGATCAGCGTAAATCCGGCAGTAAAGGTATTAGAGCCACATTATTCCAAAGATAACAAGGCAGTCCGCTTTGGCTTTTTAAAGGGAAAAACGCTGGCGGAGATCTTAGGGGAGCAGATCACAGGAAAAAAAGCCCCGGTAGAAGCCTTAAAAGCTGCTATGGACCGGGTATTTGGACAGGCAGTTCTGAAAAAAGAACCATTTACACCAACGGATCAGTTTAAAGAGGTATTTGGTGACAGTGAAGAGATCCTTTCCTTACAGGATACTTCCTATGAAGTGAGCAACATTGATGGTCTTTTTGAAAACCTGATGGAAACCCAGGATGGGCTCTATTGCCTGGACTATGAATGGGTATTTGACTTCCCGATCCCGGCAGGTTTCATCCGCTACCGTAATCTGGTTTATTTCTATTATAAGTATGAAGGTCTGCTGGACTATGAAAATGCAGTTCAGTTTTTAAGTGAATTTGGAATGGATGAGAAGCTGGCAGAAATTTATGCTTCTATGGAAGTGGCATTCCAGACCTGGGTACACGGCGACGGAACTCAGGGATATATGGGCAATTATAAGCAGCGTCTGGTGACACTGGAAGAATTAAAGGCTCAGGAAAAGGAGCTGGCTCAGGCGAGAGAGCGGATCAACCAGCTTCAGGCAGAGGTAGAAGAGCGCAATATCCAGGTAAAGAAGGATCAGGAGATCCTGCGTCTTACCAATAACCATGTGACCAACCTGGAGGTAATGATCAAGGACCTGCGCCATGAGATCAACGAACTGGGCAAGCTGGCTACTTATTTAAATGGTCATGAAGCACTGGTATTTAAAATGCGCCGGAAACTGGGACAGCAGGTAAACAAGGCATTTCCAAAAGGGACTAGGAAGCGTAAAATCTTAAATTATAGCTTTAATACTGTAAAGCATCCGGTCAAATACGGAAAAATGTATGCAACCAAAGAGGGGCGTAATCTCATTGAGGGTGATTTTAAGATCGGTGACGGTTATCTTACCGGCGGACATCTTTCCTTCCCACAGTATGAGAATCCGATGGTCTCCATTGTAATTCCATGCTATAACCAGATCCATTATACCTATGCATGCCTGCAGTCCATTCTGGAATTCACAAAAGATGTGACATATGAAGTTATTATTGCAGATGATGTTTCTACAGATGCTACCGCAGAGATCGGCCGTTTTGTGGATGGACTGGTGATCTGCCGTAACCAGACCAACCAGGGCTTCCTTCGCAACTGTAACCAGGCTGCAAAAGCTGCAAAAGGTAAGTATATCATGTTCTTAAACAATGATACCAAGGTAACAGAAGGCTGGCTGTCTTCTCTGGTAAATCTTATCGAATCTGATGATACCATTGGTATGGTCGGTTCCAAGCTGGTTTATCCGGATGGAAGATTGCAGGAAGCCGGAGGTATTATCTGGAGTGACGGTTCCGGCTGGAATTATGGCCGTCTGGATGATCCGGATAAGGCAGAATATAACTATGTAAAAGATGTAGACTATATTTCAGGTGCAGCTATTTTGCTGTCAGTAGATTTATGGAAGCAGATCGGCGGCTTTGATGAGCGTTTTGCCCCGGCTTACTGTGAAGACTCTGATCTGGCATTTGAGGTGAGAAAAGCAGGCTATAGGGTAGTTTATCAGCCTCTTTCCAAGGTGATCCATTTTGAGGGTGTTTCCAATGGTACAGATGTAAATGGTACCGGCTTAAAGCGCTATCAGGTGGAAAACAGCCAGAAATTAAAGGAAAAATGGGCAGATGAGTTTAAGAAACAGTGCGTCAATGATGGAAATCCAAACCCATTCCGTGCAAGAGAGCGCAGTCAGGGCAAGAAAGTCATTTTAGTAGTGGATCATTATGTTCCTACCTTTGACAAGGATGCTGGATCCAAGACAACGTATCAGTACCTGAAAATGTTCTTAAAGAAGGGCTATGTAGTCAAGTTCCTAGGTGATAACTTCCTTCATGAAGAACCATATTCTACTACTCTTGAGCAGATGGGGATTGAGATCCTTTATGGGGATCACTGGGCAACCGGTATCTGGGACTGGTTGAAATTGAATAAAGACGAGATTGACGTAGCTTACCTGAACCGGCCTCATATTGCTACAAAATACGTGGATTTTATCAAGGAAAATACCAATATCAAGGTGATCTACTATGGTCATGACCTGCATTTCTTACGTCTGGGCCGTGAATATGAGCTGACCGGGGATATTGATATTAAGAGAGAGGCAGATTACTGGAAAGCCATTGAACTTTCCATGATGCGCAAGGCGGCTATTTCCTATTATCCCTCTTATGTAGAGATCAATGCCATCCATGCCATTGACCGGTCGATCAAGGCAAAGGCCATTACTGCCTATGTATACGATCACTTTCTGGGGGATATCCAGGAAGACTTTGCAAAGAGAGAAGGACTGCTGTTTGTGGGTGGTTTTGCCCATCCGCCAAATGCAGATGCTGTGCTCTGGTTTGCAAAGGAGATATTCCCCCATATCAGAGAACAGCTGCCGGATATTAAATTCTATGTAGTTGGTTCTAAGGTAACTGATGAGATCAAGGCTTTAGAGCAGCCTGGAAACGGTATCATCATCAAAGGTTTTGTCAGTGAAGAAGAGCTGGCAGGTCTGTACGCTTCCTGTAAGGTAGTGGTAGTTCCGCTGCGTTATGGAGCAGGTGTAAAGGGCAAAGTGGTAGAGGCGATCTACAACGGCGCACCGATCATTACCACCAGCACCGGTGCAGAAGGTATCCCACAGGTTGGGCAGGTACTTGAGGTGGAAGACGATCCAAAGGTATTTGCAGATAAGACTGTGGCTTTGTATCAGGATAATGACCGCTGCCGTCAGATGTGTGAAGAAACCCAGAGGTATATCAGGGAACACTTCAGCATGGATGGGGCATGGAAAGTAATAGAAAATGACTTTTCCCGATAGCAATGAGCAGTACGAAAAAGGGAAACACAGAACAGGAGATTAAAATGCAGGCAATCTTACTAGCCGGCGGCTTGGGGACCAGGCTTCGCAGTGTTGTAAGCGACCGTCCAAAGCCAATGGCATTGATCGAGGATAAACCATTTATGGAATATGTGACCAGAGAGCTGGTGCGCAGTGGCATTACAGAGATCATTTTCGCTGTAGGCTATAAAGGTTCCATGGTGGAAGAATATTTTAAAGATGGAAGTGGATTTGGCTTTCACGCTTCCTATGCCTATGAGGAAACTCTTTTAGGCACAGCAGGAGCTATTAAAAATGCAGGCAGATTCATTACAGAAGACCGTTTTTATGTGTTAAATGCAGATACCTTTTACCAGATCGACTATACCCGTCTGGCAAAGCAGCAGGATGAACAGGATCTGGATATGGCTCTGGTGCTGCGTCAGGTGCCAGACGTGTCGCGTTACGGTAAAGCCATTTTAGATGAAAACGGTATTCTTACCGGATTTAATGAAAAAACAGCAGATCCGGTGCCGGGAACCATTAACGGCGGTATTTATCTGATGAAAAAAAGCTTGTTAGATGAGATACCGGAAGGTAAGGTATCTCTTGAAAATGAGATGATCCCAAGGTGGCTTTCTGAGGGAAAGAAGCTGGGCGGCTTTGTAAATGACGGCTATTTTATTGACATTGGCATTCCAGAAGCTTATTTCCAGTTCCAGGAAGATGTAAAAACAGGAGTGGTACATTAATCGTAAGTCCGAAAGGAGAAAGATATATGGTGATCAGAGGCAGAGCGCCCCTTCGCGTCAGCTTTGGCGGCGGCGGTACAGATGTAGCACCATTCTGTGAGCAGCAGGGCGGCGCTATTATCGGAAGTACCATTAATAAATATGCATATTGTTCTATTGTACCAAGAGAGGATGATCAGATCATTGTTCACTCACTGGATTTCGATATGACAGTAAAATACAACACAAGGGAAAACTACGTTTACGACGGACGTCTGGACCTGGTAACTGCTGCCTTAAAGGCAATGGATATCAAACAGGGCTGCGAAGTGTATTTACAGTGCGATGCACCTCCAGGCTCTGGTCTTGGAACATCCTCTACAGTCATGGTGGCAATGCTTACTGCTATGGCACGCTGGAAAGGCATTATGTTAGATGCATATGCAATGGCTGATCTGGCATATGAGGTAGAGAGGGAAGATTTAAAGATCGATGGCGGTTATCAGGATCAGTATGCAGCAACCTTTGGAGGTTTTAATTTCATTGAGTTCCATGGACGGAACAATGTAGTGGTAAATCCCTTGCGTATTAAAAAAGACATTATCCATGAGCTGCAGTATAACCTGTTGTTATGCTATACTGGAAAGATACATGTTTCTGCAAATATCATTAAAGACCAGGTGCAGAACTATGAAAAGAAAGATGCTTTTGAAGCTATGTGCGAGGTGAAAGCACTGGCTTATGCTATGAAGGATGAGCTGTTAAAAGGCAATCTTCACAGCTTTGGAAAGCTGTTGGACTACGGCTGGCAGAGCAAAAAACGTATGAGCAATAAGATTTCCAATCCACAGATCGATGAGCTGTATGCAGAGGCATTAAAGGCAGGTGCATTAGGTGGAAAGCTTTTAGGCGCAGGCGGCGGCGGATACCTGTTAATGTACTGCCCATACAATGTGCGTCATAAGGTGGCAGCCCGCATGGAGTCCATGGGCGGACAGCTGGCTGACTGGAATTTTGAACTGCGCGGTGCCCAGAGCTGGGTAGCAGACGAAGAACGTTGGCAGTATGATAAGGTAAAAGTGCAGATGCCAAACGGGGAATACTGTTTTGACCTGAAATAAAGGCAGGTCTGTAAAACAGAGAAGGTTTATATAAAAATCTGACAATCGCAGAAATGGAAAACAAGACTGTGGAACATACATTAAATAAAGTAGTATTTTTAGACCGGGATGGCACCTTAAACGAAGAAGTGAACTATCTTCATAAGACCGGAGATATGAAGCTTCTTCCCGGTGTGCCCCAGGCTTTGAAAAAGTTAAAAGACGCCGGTTATAAGCTGATCGTTGTAACCAATCAGGCGGGAGTGGCAAGAGGCTATTATACAGAAGAAGATGTAAAGATCCTTCACCAGTATATGAACCAGCTGTTAGAAAAAGACGGAGCCCAGATCGATGCTTTTTATTACTGCCCCCACCATCCGGTACATGGTATTGGTGCATATAAAAAAGTGTGCAATTGCCGCAAACCGGGAACAGGCATGTTTGAAATGGCAGAGAAAGACTTTCCGGTGGACAAGACTGCTTCCTATATGATCGGGGACAAGCTTCTTGATACAGAGGCTGGACATAGATTTGGCGTTACCTCTATTCTGGTAGGAACCGGATATGGGGCAGAGCTTCATAAAGAACAGCAGGAAAAAGGTGAAAAACCGTCCTATGATCATTATGCAGAGGATCTTGGCCAGGCAGCACAGTGGATACTGGAAAGAAAATAAAACAGGAGATCTGGGCATAACTGACAAAAAACTTCTTGCAAGATCAGGTACAAAAAGAGTTACAGTTCAGCCATTACATCTTCTTGTTTCCACATTCATGAAAACAAGAAGCATGGTGGGTCCACCATATGCTGATTTGGATGAAAAAGTGCTTATGCAAGCATGCTTGCAACACACTTTCTCATTCAAACCAGCGCATGGCTGAACTGTAACCCAAAAGATTCCGGGAGCACATAGTGGCCAGAAGGAGAAAATGTATATGAAAGAACTTAGATTTTTAGATGAATTAGTGCAGCGTTATCCGGTACTTGGACCGGTAAAAGGAGATATCCTTAAAGCCTATGAGATCATGAGGGAATGCTATGAAAATGGCGGGAAACTGATGATCGCAGGAAATGGCGGCAGTTGTTCCGACAGTGAACACATTGTAGGAGAGCTGATGAAAGGCTTTGTAAAACGCCGTCCTGTATCAGAAGAGCTGGCAAGGGCATTAAAGACAGCAGACCCGCAGATGGGAGAAATTCTGGCTGACAATCTTCAGGGAGGACTTGCGGCTATTGCACTGACCGGTCACTGTGCCCTGACAACTGCCTACTCCAATGATGTAAACGGAGACCTTACCTTTGCACAGCAGCTCTACGGCTATGCAAAAAAGGGTGATGTATTTCTGGGGATCACTACATCCGGAAATTCTAAAAATGTACTTTATGCAGCAGCTGCGGCCAAAGCATTAGGTGTGACTGTGATCGGACTGACTGGCCGTGACGGTGGAAGGATCAAAGACTTTTCCCATGTTTCCATCGTGGTTCCAGAGCAGGAGACCTTTAAGATCCAGGAGCTTCATCTTCCTGTATACCATGCACTGTGCCTGATGCTGGAGGATCATTTTTATGAGTCATAAGCATGTATATGCAATACCTGCCTATGGTGATTCACCTTATCTGGAAAGCTGTATTAAATCTCTGAAGGAACAGAAAGTGGCATCTCCTGTGATCCTGTGCACATCCACCCCAAGCCCGTTTTTAGCAGATATGGCAGAAAAATATGATCTGCCCTACTATATCCGGGAAGGAAAAAGCAATATACGGGATGACTGGAATTATGCATATTCCATGGCAGATGCAGAATTTGTCACCATAGCCCATCAGGACGATATGTATTGCAGAAACTATGGGGAAGAACTGTTAAAGGCAGCAGCCAAATACCCGGATATGACTGTATTTACTTCTGATTATGCCATTTTGAAAAACAAAAAGGTGATCATCGGGGATAAGATGCTGTGGGTGAAGCGTTTTTTGCGTATTCCCCTGCGTTTTCACAGGCTTTGCAGTTTAAAACCAGTAAAAATAATGCCTCTTGTATTTGGAAATCCCATCTGCTGCCCGGCAACTACTTACAGTAAAAAGCTGTTAGGAGAGCCATTTGTCCAGTCAGGGTATCAGTTTGCTTTAGACTGGGACCACATGGTACAGCTGGCAGGAGAAAAAGGACGGTTTATCTGTGTGGAGAAGCCTCTGATCTATTACCGGGTCCATGAGGGGGCGACTACAAATGCCTGCATCAAAGACAACCGCAGGGCAAAAGAAGAAACAGAAATGTTTAGCAGATTCTGGCCAGAACCGGTGGTCAGGCTGATCATGAAGGGATATTCTTCCGCTTATAAGGAGTACGAATAAAGAAATAAAGGAATAGGTAAAAATGGGGAGTGAAAAAAGGAAAGAAGGTCTTTTGCTGGCTGTATTCTGGCTGGCAGCAGTTATCCTTATAGGAACCGCTGCAAACAGACTGATACTTCATGGCCCTGTGGGGGAAACATTACAAAAGAGAGAAACAGGATGGATGCTTTTAGAACTGTCTGTCCTGTTTTTATGGAATTTATGGTGGCTGTGCCTGGCAGTAAAACACAGGGGAAAAAGAAAGATGGCAACAGCGTGTCTGGTATCCGGGTGGCTATTTTTCCTGTGGGGACACAGTATATTGCTGCCGCTCATTGGTGCCGGCATATGGATGGCAACGGTGATGGGATATGGTATCTGCATCAATAACTGTTTTTTAAGTGGTTCTGGTAAAAAGACCAGATACCTGCTTCCGGTCTGGGAAAAGATCACCTTAGGGCTGACCACCGGAAGCGCTGCCTGGATGGTCATGGTATGTGGGATTTCCCTTACAGGTCATGGAGGTATCGGACTTTGGCGAAAGATAGCAGTTGTGCTGTGTGTGGGGATAGCGGCAGTCTGGCTGTGGAAAAACAAAGAAATTTTCAGCAGGTCTGTGGATAACCACAGCAGTACAGAGAAAAAGGGGATGAAGAAACAGAATGCAGTAAGTGGATGCAGCAGTATGCTTCATGCAATTATGCCGGAAGATGTGCTTCAGGCAGCCCTTCTTGCATTCATTTTTACCATGCTGTTCCTTCAGGCGGGCCGTTTAAACCATGAGCTGGATTATGATTCCCTTCATTATGGACTGCGTTCCCCATATATACTGGATAATGGAGAAGGTATTTATGAGAATCTGGGACTGATCAATCTGGTGTATACCTACAGCAAAGGTGCAGAGGTGCTGGTGCTTCCATTATCAGGTACACCTACCTATGGTTTTTTGCTTTCATTCACTTTCTGGACCACAACAGTCAGTGTGATAACGGCTGTGGTGATCGGAACACGTTATGGTGGAAAAAAGGCCGGTTTCTGGACCGGGGCACTTTTTTGCGCAGTTCCCGGTATTATGAACATGGCAGTTTCTGCCAAAAGTGACAGCATAACTCTGATGTGCCAGCTTATTATTTACGATATGCTGTGTCTGGCAGTTACCAGAAAAGATGGAGAAAAAAATGTCTGCACAAATAGTTCACAGAAGATCAGGGAAAATCCTGTAACAGGAGTGACAGGAACAGAGCGGTCGTGTAATACAGCTCCATGGCTTATTTTCGCCGTATCTGTTTATATCCTTTCTCTTGTTTATAAACCAACAGCCCTTATATTTTCTACTGCCCTAGGCGGTGTGGGACTGGTGTGCCTGCTTATTTTCAAAAAAGCAGGAAAACAGGATAAAAGAGGATTTTTAACCTGGATCTTTCCTGTACTGGCAACTGCAGGATTGTGGTATCGCACCTGGCTTCTTACAGGAGTTCCTGTTACCTCTGTATTTGCCAAATTCTTTGAAAAAATAGGTTTTAAAGTAAAATATCCCTATAACTTTTCACATGTTATCGGTGATCCGTCCATTCTTTCCACTGAGGAAAAAATAGAAAGGCTGCTGGGGCGTTTAAAGGGAATCCTTATTTCTCCGGTGGGAGAAGATATGGATCATGTGATCATTGCCTGGGGAAGTATTCTGGTAACGGCACTTCTGCTGTTTTGGATCTTCCAGGTAGTAATAAGAGTTGTAAAACATCAAAAGATCTCACAGCTGGATTTTTTTGACGGTTTTCTCATGATCACGCTGTTAGCAGGTTCAGCAGCCAGCATTTATACACTTTCACAGGTAGATGGAAACTATTTTATGCTGGTGTATGCAGTTGTAGTTATCAGCACCATGCGGATCACAGGGGACTGGTTGAAGAAAGAAGAACCGGAAAACAATGGCACAGCAGCTGTAAGGGACAGTAAAGATCAGTGTACCATCCGCAAAAAGGGGCTGTCAGGTAAGGATTCCCTGAGGATCGGCATCTGCCTGTTAGCAGTTCCATTCCTTCTCTTTAATACTCTGGTCACATCCTCTACCAGCTGGGCGGGGTGTCCGGGCTTTACACCATTTAAATTGGCAGGTAAGGGGTACTATAACCACCGTTACCACAGACACGAAAGCTGGGAAAGAAGAGGCTGTAAGGAACTTTGTTCACGGCTTACCCAAAAGAACCGGGTAGTAGCCTTTGGTTTTCATCCCCAGGTGCTGGATATGGACTGCAGCGTGCAGAGCTATTATGACATAACAGGAAGCGGCGGAGACGTATATTTAGTAAAAAAACTGGCCTATTTCGAAGAATATTTAAGACGGGCCGGAACCGAATATATATATGTACAGGCGGGCTATCTGGCAGACCAGCCAAGAGCCACACAGATCATTGAAGATATGATCGCAGAAGGTACCTTAAAAGATCTTACCTTTGAGTGGGGAAATATGCTGGCAAGAGTAGATCTGGACCACCCATTTAAAGAACCGGACGAAAGATTAGTGCAGCTGTTCCGTGATGCCTACAGCATGGTGAAAAACGGAGAATAAGCCAGGCGTAAACAGGAACAGAAAGATTCACTGCAATTTAAGGAGGCAGAATTTTGGACACCAGGGAAAGAATTAAATTCAGGATCGGATTTTCCAGAATGGAAAAACAATATCAATGGAAGGATCATGTGATCTTCATGGGACTTCTCTTAGGACTAGCTGTGTGGTTGAACCATGGGATACAGATCAAGGGTCTTTATATGGATGATCTGTATTTCTGGTCCTGTTATGGCGAGCAGAGCTTTGTGGAATATGTCTTTCCTATGGGAAGTACCCGTTTCCGGTTTTTATATTACCTTGCAGCCTGGCTTGAAATGGCTGTAGTGAGAAACCATGTAGCCCTTTTTGTACCTATTAACATATTGCTAAATGCAGCACTGTCCTGGTATCTGTATTCCATCGGCTGGAGGTTGTCCAGGGCGAAAGCGATCGGCTTTTTTACAGGGGCCATGTTCTTGGCCAGCCGTATGGCATATTACCAGATCGGACAGGTTTTAGGACTGATGGAAACAATGGCACTTTGGATGGCCGTTTCCATTCTCTGGAACCTGTACCGTTATATCAATGAAGAAAACAGGGAGAACTGTTTTTATTTTGCCAGCCTGCTGTATTTCGGAGTATGTTTTGTACATGAACGTTACATGGCACTGCTGCCATTGCTGATTCTGGCTCTTATCATTAAAAAATGTAAAAAAATATCCCTCTGGTTCAGTACAGTCCTTTCCTTTGGAATGGTACAGCTGATCAGGGCTTTTACCATTGGTTCTGTCCTTCCGGCAGGAACCGGAGGAACACAGGTAGCAGACACATTAAATATCCAGCAGGCCATTAAATTTGCTTTTAGCCAGGCTGCATATGTGTTTGGTATTAACGCAGGCCCGGAACACTTAAATGGCTGTCCATGGGGTGAAAGTCCCATGTGGGTCAAAGGCCTGGCCGGTATGGCAGATGTGATGATCCTTATTATGGTGCTGGCATTTCTGGTAAAATTTATCGTGGAAAAACAGAAAGAGCGAAAGTTTACCATGCTGTTCAATGCTATGCTCTTTATCGGCTTTATTGCTTTAAATATTGCCTCATCCAGCGTTACCATACGTGTGGAAATGCGCTGGATCTACGTATCCTTAACTGGTGCATTACTTTTCCTTTCTTATATCTATGGGGAACTGACAGAAGGAGTAAAAAAAGAACTGTATCTGAAGAGACTCTGGCCATGGGGGATCCTTTTTGGGCTGTATGTGCTGCTTATGCTTCCGGCAGAACTGTTTTACCGCAGCTGCTATCCAAAGCTGTATCTGTGGCCGGACCAGCTGCGCTATAATTCCCTTGCAGAGCAGACCTATGAAAAATACGGGGACAGCATATTTGGGAAAACCATCTATATCATGGGTAATACGTATCAGATGAGCGATTTTACTGCCCGTACCTTCTTTAAGGTGTTTGATCCGAAAATGAAGGCAGAGGGTACAAAAGTAGAGTTCATAGACAGTATCCGGGACATTGGACAGGTAGATGACCAGATGCTGGTACTCAGAGAAGATCCGGCTCATAATGCATTCCAGGATATTACGGATTTTGTCCGCAGCCTGAAGCTGCAGATCGATTACGGGTATTATTCCGATGGCTGGATGGATGAACATGCATCCCTTACAGTGATGGCAGGTTCCACCGGGGAAATAGAACTGGAATTTATGTATCCAGGTGTAATGAGCGGCGGGGAAGTCATTTACATTACAAAAGATAAAGAACCTGCCCGTACACTGCCTCTTCACTCCAGCGTAGTAAATACCACGCTTCAGGCAGAGCCGTGGCAGTTAGTCCATCTGGAATTTGACTATAATTTCTATATGCAGAATGCCAGAGAGCAGAGAGGCGAAGACCGTCTTGCCGCTATCGTGCATATTACAACACCGTAAAAATGTACTTCCGGAGTCTTTTCACAAAATCAGGCACAGAAAGATTCCGGGAGAACATAAAAATGTACTCTCGGAGTCTTTCATGCACTTGCCTTTGCGGCCGATTTTCCGCCAGTCGCACCCGAATTTTATCAACGTACGCACCGCGTACGCCTCAAAAATTTGGGCACAACTGACAAAAAATCTTCTCGCAAAATCAAGTACAAAAAGATTCCGAGAGTACATAACATGGTTCAGGAGGATAAATACATGAAAATTCCCGGTAACAGGGAGCAAAACAGGAGCAATGCTGTTAAAGAAGCCCACCTTTGGTTAATACCACTTTTGGGCATTGCATTTCTTCTGTGGTATATCAAAAATGCGACCTGTGATGTGGTCTATTCCGATTATATCCGTCTGGTAAACAGTTATCTGCCAGATGTATGTGATCCAAAGAAATTCTTTGTGGCAGATGTGCTGACCCGTATCCCTATTAACTATCTGGCCCGTATTATAAATGTAAAGCTTTTTGGCTTTTCCATCACCTTTGACCGGGTACTGGGGGCTGTAAGCGTAGGTCTTGCAGCCTGGTGCTTTTCTGCCTATTCCCGTCAGTTAAAGGTTCAGATAACATGGTTTATAGCCCTTATGGTGGTCATGTTCAGCCTGAACAAATGGGAAATGCTGACAAATGGAAGCGGCTGGTCCCATTTCTTTGCCTTTGCCTGCTTTTTCTATCACCAGATTCTTTTTGACCGCTATTACAGAGGACAGGAAAAAAAGTGGGACAAGACCAGACTTATGCTTCTTCCGTGGCTTATCATCCTGGGAACAGCCGGTCCTTACTGTGCAGTCTATGCCGCTGTTATGATACTGGCATCCGGTGTGGCAGCACTGCTGGCTGATGATTCCAGGCGAAAAGAATATATTACATTTCTTCTCTGTACTCTTATACCATTGCTCCTTTATATATTCAGCAATTCCTTTGCAGTAGAAGAACATGCAGGAGCTACCGGCAGGTCACTGGGACAGATATTAGCCGATCATCCTTCATTTCCGGTTCGTTTTATCCTTAAATCCCTTGCAGGAATGTTCATTGGAGGGGAAGAATTACAGCAGTGGATGCAAAATGGTTGTATTTCCAACAAAATCATATATCTGTTGGGAGTTATCCTCATGTCCGGCTATCTGTGGTCCCTGTGGTTAAACATAAGCCTTGGCATTTACAAAAAAACGCTCTTTCCATTGATGCTCCTTGTATCTGGCGGGGCAAATCATCTTCTTATTTTCCTTTCACGTTACATTTTTGAGAAAGAGGACTATGCCTTAAGCTCCCGCTATGCCCTGCAGTTTCAGGCAGGTGTGCTGGGGATCCTTCTTACATTTGCCCTTGCATCAAAAATACGCAGACAGCATACCGGTGGCAGAACGTTAAGAAGGGCAGTGCCTGTTCTTGAAATAGCCTTCTGTATTGCAATCCTTCTTGGAAATGGTTATACTACTTATCGTGAGATACAAAAGGCACCTTACAGAGAAGAAAACTTTGAAAAAATGGCAGAAATGGCACCAGCTATTCCAGCCATGACAGAAGAAGAACTAAAAGAACATTCCAAAGAAATAGATAGCCTTTACGAATACCGGAAAGGTACAGGCAAGATCCAGGAAGCATTCCGTATCCTGGAAGAAAACCACCTGAATATCTTCAGGGATAAATAGTGATAATGATGTTTAAAAACAGAAGATGTCCTCCCGGAGTCTTTCCTACACTTGCTTTTGTGGCCGATTTTCCGCCAGTCGCACCCGAATTTCATCGACGTACGTCCCACGTACGCCTCAGAAATTTGGGCACAACTGACAAAAAATCTTCTCACAAAATCAAGCACAGGAAGATTCCGAGAGAACATAGAAGAACTCTTGGAGGAAAGATTGAAAATGAAAGTAGTTATCTTAGCAGGCGGCTTCGGCACCAGGATCAGCGAAGAAAGCCATTTAAAACCAAAGCCAATGATCGAGATCGGTGAAAAGCCGATCCTGTGGCATATTATGAAATATTATTCCGAATTCGGATACCACGATTTTGTGATCTGTCTCGGATATAAGCAGTACGTTGTAAAAGAATTTTTTGCAGATTACTTCCTGCATACATCCGACGTTACCTTTGACCTGGCAAATAACAGCATGGAAGTACACAACAACTATTCTGAGCCATGGAAGGTCACACTGGTAGATACCGGTTTAAATACCATGACCGGCGGCCGTGTAAAACGTATCCAGCAGTATATTGGAAACGAGCCATTTATGCTTACCTATGGTGATGGCGTTTCCAATGTAGACTTAAATGAACTGATAGCGTTCCACAGATCCCACGGTAAGATCGCAACGATCACGACTGTGAACCTGGGACAGTCCAAAGGCGTGTTAAACATTGCAGATGACAATACTGTTCTTTCCTTCCGTGAAAAAGATGACAATGACGGCGCTCTTATCAACGGCGGTTTTATGGTAATGAATCCGGAGATTTTTGATTATCTGGAAGGTGATTCCACCGTTTTTGAGCAGGGACCAATGCAGAAGCTGGCAGCAGAAGGCCAGATGAAGTCCTTCTATCACGGTGGCTTCTGGCAGTGCATGGATACCCAGAGAGAGATGAAAAAATTAGAAGAACTGTGGCAGTCAGGAAAAGCACCGTGGAAGATCTGGAAAGATTAAGGAGTTGTTATGACATTAAAAGAACTGAAATCATTTTATAATGGAAAAAGGGTACTGGTCACAGGCCATACAGGATTTAAAGGCTCATGGCTGGTGCGTATCCTTACACTGGCAGGCGCCCAGGTAACTGGCTATGCCTTAAATCCGCCTACAGAACCAGCTCTTTTTGAAATAGCAGGGCTGGAAGATACCATCAAAAGCATCACCGGAGACATACGGGATCTGTCGCATCTGCGCCGCGTTTTCGATGAAGTAAAGCCGGAGATCGTATTTCATCTGGCAGCACAGCCTATCGTCCGTGAATCCTACAAAGAACCTGTTTACACATATGAGACCAATGTAATGGGGACAGTAAACATTTTAGAATGTGTCCGTCTTACTGACAGTGTAAGATCCTTCTTAAATGTAACAACTGATAAAGTATATGAAAACAAAGAATGGGAATACGGATACCGTGAATGTGACCCATTAGATGGTTATGATCCATATTCCAACAGTAAATCATGTTCCGAACTGGTAACACACAGCTACAAAAAATCCTTCTTCGGGGACGGACGGTGTGCCATTTCCACGTCCCGTGCCGGAAATGTCATTGGCGGCGGTGATTTTGCAAGTGATCGTATTATCCCGGACTGCATCCGCGCAGCAGCAGCCGGAAAGCCCATCCAGGTAAGAAATCCACATTCCACAAGACCATACCAGCATGTGCTGGAGCCATTGGCAGTATATCTTACCATTGCCATGGAACAGTACAAAGACAACAAATACCAGGGTTACTACAATGTAGGTCCGGATGACAGGGACTGTATAACAACAGGAACCTTAACGGACCTGTTCTGCAATGCCTGGGGAGAGAAAATGACCTGGGAAAATCATTGGGCCGGCGGCCCTCATGAGGCAAATTTCCTGAAATTAGACTGTTCCAAGATCAAAACTGTATTTGGCTGGACACCAAGATATACAGTAAAAACAGCCATTGAAAAAACAGTAGAGTGGTCAAAAGAATATTTAAATGGGGCAGATATGTTAGAAGTAACAGACCGCCAGATCCGGGAATTCTTTTCATAAGACCGTCCCGGCAGTCCAATTATAAAATTGTTAGTAGGAGATAAAAAAATGTTTGAACATACAACTGAAGCAGAGGCAAGAAAGCAGATCTTAGATCTGGTAGCTGATTACTGCGACACATTCCATAAGAAAAAAGAATACAAAGAAGGAGACCGCATCCCATATGCTTCCAGAGTTTATGACCATAGTGAAATGGTCAATCTGGTAGACAGCTCTCTGGAATTCTGGCTGACTTCCGGCCGTTATACAGATGAATTTGAGAAGAAACTGGCAGAATACCTGGGTGTGCGTTATTGTTCCCTGGTTAATTCCGGTTCCTCCGCAAACCTGATCGCATTTATGGCACTGACTTCCCCATTACTGGGAGACCGCCGTGTAAACCGCGGTGACGAGGTGATCACCGTTGCCTGCGGCTTCCCAACTACAGTAGCGCCAATGATCCAGTACGGCGCAGTGCCGGTATTCGTAGACGTGACCATCCCACAGTACAACATAGATGTGACCATGTTAGAGGCTGCAAGATCTGAAAAGACAAAAGCAGTTATGATCGCCCATACCTTAGGCAATCCCTTTGACCTTCGGGCTGTAAAAGCATTCTGTGATAAATATAACCTGTGGCTGGTAGAAGATAACTGTGATGCTTTAGGAACACAGTATACAATGGAAGAAGACGGAAAAGAAACAGTACATTTCAGCGGCACAGTAGGTGATATCGGAACCTCCAGTTTTTATCCGCCCCATCATATGACCATGGGAGAAGGGGGCGCTGTTTACACCAACAGTCCGCTTTTAAATAAGATCATCCGATCCTTCCGTGACTGGGGAAGAGATTGTATCTGCCCATCCGGACATGATAACCTGTGCGGACACCGTTTTGACCGTCAGTATGGGGAGCTTCCACTGGGGTATGACCACAAATACGTATATTCCCATCTTGGATATAATTTAAAAGCAACCGACATGCAGGCAGCTATTGGATGTGCCCAGTTAGACAAGTTTCCGTCCTTTGTAGAGCGCCGCCGCCACAATTTTACAAGATTAAAAGCGGCACTGGCAGACTGCACCGATAAACTCATCCTTCCAGAAGCAGCACCACATTCCAATCCAAGCTGGTTTGGATTTTTGATCACATGCAAAGAAGGTACAGACAGAAACGCAGTTGTCCAGTACATTGAAAGTAAAGGCGTACAGACACGTATGCTGTTTGCCGGAAACCTGATCAAGCATCCATGCTTTGATGAAATGAGAGCATCAGGTAAAGGATATCGCGTAGTAGGAAACCTGGAAAATACAGAGAGGATCTTAAGAGATACTTTCTGGGTTGGAGTTTATCCGGGAATGAATGATGAGATGATCGATTTTATGGCGAAGACGATTCGGGAGGCTATTGGAAAGTAATTCCAGAAGGTCCGAACTGTGAAATGGGGGCTTGGTTTTTCAGTGTATCATTGTCCACTGGCTTTCGCATGCGTCTGTTCGCCTGCATCGGACTGCGTCCGTTGCAGGCGAACAGACGCGCTCAAGATGTGGACAATCGATAAACTGAAAACGCCCCCTTTTCCCAGTTCTACAAATAAGCATGAGTGAGGAAAGAGAACATTGTGATGAAATTTGGGCACAACTGACAAAAAATCTTCTCACAAAATCAGGCACAGAAAGATTCTGAGAGAACATCATTTGGTAAAGGAGGGGAAAGATTATATGGCAGAAAATATGGAAAACACAAATACTGTTAGTGTCAATAAAATCAGTGGTATTGACATTAAAGATAATGCTGGATATGACATGAGTCGTGTTCACAGGGCCAATCTGACTATCCTTAAAGAAATTGACCGTATTTGCCGTAAATATAAAATACAGTATGCCTTAGATGCAGGGACTCTTATTGGGGCAGTGCGTCATAAGGGGTTTATTCCATGGGATGATGATGCAGATATTGTCTTTACGAGAAATCAGTTTGAAGCATTTAAAAAAGTAGTAAAAAGAGAACTCCCAGATACAATGGAACTGGTAGAACCAGACAGCTTCCATGGAGGAAAGGCATTTTACGACTTTACTCCCCGTATTATCTATAAAAAAAGCCGTATGCACCCAGACAGTGATAAAATGGACTACTATGATGGAAAACTAAACCACCTGTGGGTAGACCTGTTCATTCTGGATAAGCTTCCAAAAGGAAAAGCAGCAGCAGAAATCACCCGTTTCCTTCATAAAGCCATTTACGGCCTTGCAATGGGCCACCGCCACGATTTAGACTATAGTAAATACAGCCTGATGCATAAAATCTTTGTAGGCGGTCTTGCAACAGCAGGAAAACTGATCCCTATGAAAGCAATATTCGCGATGCAGAAAGCAATTGCCCTTAAAGACAGACACAGTAAAGGCAACTTACGCTATTACAGCAACTACCAGCCAGATTACCTTTACGTTACACTTCACAAAGACTGGTGTGAAGAAGTAATAGATGCCCCATTTGAAGACACCACCCTTATGATCCCAAAAGGCTGGGATCCCGTCCTGAAAGAAATATATGGCAATTATATGCAGCTTCCACCAGAAGAACAGCGGATCCCGACTCATTCCAGCTTACAGATACAGGTATATGACGAATGAACAATACAGCAGAAAACAACAGTAAAAACAGTAACGATATAAACGAAAACAGCAAAAGCCTACGTAAACTATCAGTAGTCGTATCCGTGTACAACGAAGAAAAAGCTTTGCGAGAATTCTATAAAGAAACCAATAAAATCCTGGAACAGATAAGAAAATCCGGCTGGGAGCATGAACTCATATTCGTTAATGACGGAAGTTCAGATAACAGTTTAAGCATTCTGGAAGAACTGGCAAAAGAGGATCATGATGTAAAACTCATCAGTTTTTCACGGAACTTTGGGCACGAAGCAGCAATGATCGCTGGGATCGATCACAGTACAGGAGATGGGATCATCTGCATGGATGCAGACCTTCAGCACCCCCCGGAATGTATCCCACAGATCATAGAAAAATTCAGTGCCGACTACGAAGTTATCAACATGGTCCGTACCAAAAACAAATCCGCAGGTCTGGTCAAAAATATAACATCATCAGGCTTTTACTGGCTTATTAATCACATTTCAGATGTCCATTTTGAGCCAAACGCATCTGATTTCTTCGCCATCAGCAGCCACGTAGCCCAGGTCCTTAAAGACAACTACCGTGAAAAAGTACGTTTCCTTCGCGGCTACGTACAAAATGTAGGCTTTAAAAAGACTAACATAGAATATGAAGCCAGAGCCAGAGTAGCTGGAGAAAGCAAATACAGCATCAAAAAACTGTTTATTTTCTCCATAAATACCATACTCTGCTTCTCCAATATGCCGTTGAAACTGGGAATTTATGCAGGTGTGTTTTCGGCAGCATTGGGCGTGCTGGTTATGGTATATACTCTTTGTACCCGCCAGGGAGCTCCCAGTGGTTATGCAACGATCGTGGTACTTTTATGTTTTATGTTTGCAATGATGTTCCTGCTGATTGGGATCATAGGTGAGTATATTGCGATCCTTTTTACAGAATTAAAGGACAGACCGGTTTATATTGTGGAAAAAACAGAAAATCTATAAGAAAAGGTGCATCTTCCACCCGTTATATGGAGCAGTGATAAAATCTTTAAGATGTCCCTTATATGGGACATCCACGAACATAAGGAGAAAAATGTTTGCAAAATACATAGAAATATACACTACCTTAGATATGGAAAAATGCTTTAGGGTGAAAAATTTACTTGCAGAAAATAATATCTCATATAAAGATACCAGCACCAATAATCAGCTGCGCCTGTCACTAAATAACCTTCGTGGCGACAATCCAGTTCTTTTACGTGATAGCAGTATAAAAAACACCTACTCTATATCTGTAAAAAAAGAAGACGAACAAAAAGCCAGACAAATAATCCAAAATACAACTGGTACATCATTTTCGAAATAACTATACCACTCACTTGCCTGCACACTCAAATCCGCATTCTACGTGAGCAGTACAGTTATTTACGAAACGATGTACCAGGTAAAAAGCCAGGCTACTCTCAGGCTCAGGAAATTGGGTGGGGTGCATGGGATGCGCAGGCTAGACAGACTTGGATTTGGGAAAATGGCGTTAAGAGAGGGACGGGCAACTGTTTGAACGAAGTGAGTTTTGCCCGCCCCTCTCTTGCTTTTAGCCATTTTTCCAAATTCTTAGTCTGGCCCTGCACAAATCCCCAGCGCCCCACCCAATCCCCTGAGCCGTATCTTTACAAATATTTAATACTTCCAAATCTTGACATTCTCTTTAAACCTCTATATAATCTCAAAAGTGACAATGTGTCATAGTAACACCATGTCATGTTTCAAACCCAACAACCCACAGATAAGAATAACCTTTCGAAATCTTCTCACAAAATCAGGCACAGAAAGATTCAAGGAGGACATAGGATGTCCTCCCGGAGTCTTCCATGCACCTGCCTTTGTGGCCGATTTTCCGCCAGTCGCACCCCAATTTTATCAACGTACGCACCGCGTACGCCTCAAAAATTGTGGCACAACTGACAAAAAATCATCTCACAAAATCAGGCACAGAAAGATTCCGGGAGGACATCAAGAAAACAAGGAGGCTCGTAAATGCCAACCCAGCGTTTTTTAAACCTGAAAGAATCCAAAAAAAATGCTATTTTAGAAGCAGCGGCTAACGAATTCGCCAGAGTTCCCTACTCCGCAGCATCCATAAACCAGATCATCAAAGAAGCCGAAATATCCCGTGGAAGTTTCTATACCTACTTTGAAGATAAAGATGACCTGATGCGCTATATGCTCAGAGGCTTCAGAGATACCTTAAGAAAAAAAATATTTGATTATCTGGAAGAAGAAAACGGAAACCCATTCCGCCTGTGCACCCGTCTGTTAAAAGAATGGATGAAAACAGGAGGCGAAAGACTTACATTTCAGATCCACAGAAACCTGTTAGCCGACTTAAGCGTAACCGGCCAAAACCAGATGTTCGGTATCCGGGGTTTTCTTATGAAAGATGAACTCTATAAATCCTTTATAGAAGAACTTTACAGCCGCTTAGACAAAGACAGATATCCCACCACAATAGAGACACTGTGCTACGTAGTAGATATGGCGATGATGGTCCTGATCAAATCCATGGCAATGTATTATCAGGATCCTTCTGAAAAAGAAAACATTATCCAGATATTAACAGAAGAAATGGCTATCCTGGAACGGGGAATGTGCAACACACTTTCTCATTCAAACCAGCGCATGGCTAAGCTGTAACACATAAACTAATAGAGGAGACCCAAATATGAAAAATATTACCAAAAAGATCACAAAGCTTTCCGCTGTCCTCACCGCTTCCATCCTGTCAGCATCCCTTCCACTTACAGCAATGGCAGCCCAGAACAGCCCCGACGATAACACCTACCAGCCCAAAGATGTCCAGACTGTAGACTATAAAAAAAGCCTGACACCTGAATTTGCTTATTCTGCAGAAAAATGGGCCAGTCTTCGCGACAATATCATGGAATACGGCGAATTAGCCGATCTGGTTCACGAATACAACCCCACTGTTATAAGCAACCGGTCCACTTACAAAGACCAGAAAAATAAAAACTTAAACGATATCTATGATGACTACATGAAAGATATCGATGACATCTGGGATCAGGCAGACAGTGCAGATAACGATATAACCTGGGCTTCCCTGCGTTACTCCGCAGGACTTTTAACAAAGCAGGCAGACAACAACTACGAAGACGCAGATATGGAAAAAATCCAGTACGACCAGCAGGAAGCAAAACTTGTTTATCAGGCACAGGAAATGATGGTTTCCTTAAAGCAGTCTGCATATAATCTGGAAAACCTCCAGAGTACCAGGGAACTGCTCCAGAAACAGTACGAAGCAGCCCAGGCGCAGCTTTCTGTAGGCATGGCGACCCAGACAGACGTCCTTACAGCTTTAAAACGTGTTCAGGATCAGGACAGTGCCATTTTAACTGCACAAAAGAGCCAGGAAAACGTACACAGAAATTTATGCCTTATGTTAGGCTGGAGTGCAGATGCACAGCCTGAGATCAAAGAAGTGCCTCAGCCAGACTTATCCCGCATCGACACATTAGATCCAAATGCAGATGCACAGACAGCTATTGATAATAACTACGATGTAAAATATTATACCAAAAAAGCAGGAAACTTAGCCAGTCAGGATCTGATCGAATCCAATCAGGCAACTTTAGCAAATGCGAAAGACACAGCTGTCCGTTCCTTAAAAACGCAGTACAACACTGTGCTTACCACCAGAGATGCCTTAAATGCAGCCAAAGCCCAGCTTCAGGTAGCAGAGGCTAACTTAAATATTGCCCAGGCAAATCTGGCAGTAGGAAGCCAGACCAGCCTGCAGTATCAGAGTACATTAAATACCTATACAGCAGCCAAAAACGATGTAAACACAAAACAACTTCAGCTTCTCCTTGCCTTAGAAGCTTATGACTGGAATGTAAAAGGCCTTACTACTTCAAACTAAAAAATGCATTCCCGGAGTATTCTCGCAGGATCAGGCACAAAACGATTCCGGGAGTACATAAAGAAAGGACGAAAAAAATGAAAACAAATCATTTAAGATCCGTGACAGCCGCCACGATGGCCCTTCTTCTGGCAGCGTCCGTTCCATTCCAGACATTTGCAGCAGAAGAAAATCCGGCAGGCAGCTATTCTGCTGATCAGCAGCGTCTTGCTGATAACCAGTTAGACTATGACGAAATAGGCGCCAGAGTAAAAAAATACTACAGTCCTATAAAAAGTGCCTATGCTATGGCAAGAGGAATGAAGGAAGACCAGGGCCAGATCGCAGTCAATTCAAGGACCACCGCCGATGACCTGCTCTCCCAGGCAAAAGAAGCCGAAGATCTGGCAAAAGAACAAAGCGGCATGGAGCAGATGATATCTAAGGCAACTGCAAGAGCTTTGAGAAAATCGGTCAATCAGCTGCGTACTACAGCAAACAGCCTGGACCGTTCCCTGGAACGTAAATCATCTTCTGAAAAACAGATCGACCGTCAGGCAAACAGCCTGATCCTTAATGTAGAAATGATGTTAAACCAGTATCAGCAGCTTTTATCCCAGCGTACCATTGCAGCAAAAGGTGTAGAACTGGCCACAGCAGCAAAACAGCTTCAGGATACCATGCAGGCACAGGGAATGGCAGTAGATGCAGATGTACTTTCTGCAGCAGCCAGTCTTTCCTCCAGCCAGTCCCAGTTAAACCAGCTGGATGCAGGAATCGAGCAGATCCGTAAGATGCTCTGTTCCTTTACAGGTTACGATGAAGCAGCTAACCCGGTATTCGGTGAAGTCCCGTCAGCAGATCCATCTTACATTGCCACAGTGAATGTTACGGAGGATAAAGAAAAAGCAGTAAACAATAACTACAATCTGATCAGTCTCAGAAGCCAGACCGGCGGCGGAATGACAGATCTGCAGATCCGTACCTCAAAGACTACCACACAGACTGCAAATAAACTGCGAAATGTAGAATATTCCGAAGAAAATGTCCGATCCAACATTCAGGCACTGTATGATGAAATGGAAGAAAAGAACGCTTCCTATACCGCAGCAAAGACAGCTTACGAAAGCGGCCAGATCGCATGGCAGGCAGCACAGATCCAGAAAGCAAATGGTATGTTAAGCAATATCCAGTACATGCAGCAGGAATTAGCATGGCTGCAGGCACAGTCCGGATATAAATGTGCAGATCTGGCTCTCCAGCAGGCTCTCCAGAACTATAAATGGGCAGTAGCAGGTGTTTCCGTATCAGCAGATACCCAGTAACCTCTGCTTTAAAGAAAAAAATTAATATTCCAAAGAGAAAACGGCACTTGTTTAAGTAACATCTGCCGTTTTTCTGTTTTAATACTCTGAAAGTCGTAATTTATGACAAAAATATTAAGAAAAACAACGAATAAATTCGTTGTTTTTTACAAAAAACGGTGCTATGATATACGAAAGGGGAATATAATGATCTAAGTAAAGGAAGTGGAACATGCTGTAGTTTTTGAAATTGAGGTGATGTGAATGGTAACCAGAAGTTTGGACGTAAGAAAAAAAGCTTTGACCCCAATACCGATCTCGTATCTGATCCAGACAGCCAACCGTTTTGATTGTGACATTTTCGTAACCAATGACCAAAAAACAGCAAACTTGAAGCAATATGATGAATTAAAAAATCTAAGCTTATGTGGTTTTCTGACCATTTGTTTCAAGGGGAGAGATGAGACAGAAGCAGATAATTGCATAAGAAAGATTTTATGGCAGGATGAATATCTGCAGCAAAGATAAAAGGAAGTGTAAAAATGTATAACAACGCATAAACAGGAGACTTGTGAGGGGAAGTCTCCTGTTTTTCTTTGTGTACTAATTTGTAGTTTTTTCTTTCAGATAGGAATCTGCATCTTTAAAAAAGCTCCATACGATCATCAGGATGATAAAGCCAATAGGAAAAGCAGCTACAATAGATACTGACTGGAGGCTGCTCATAGAGTTTTCCGAAAAGATCAGTGCAATAGGGAAAAGCATCAAAGTAACGGCCCAGAACAGTTTCACCTTCTTATCCGGCTCCTTATCTGCATCCAGGGAACGGTAAGAATAGGAGCTTGCTACCATGGTAAGGGCATCAAAAGTAGTAGCGTAAAAAGCGATCATAGTAACCGCCAGAAGGATCAGCCCTATCTTAGCCATTGGCATTGTTTCAAAAATAGCGATGATAGTCTGGTACAGATCATGGCTTTCCCGGTATAATCCCATCAGATCCAGGATACCGTGAGTCTGCAGTCCAAGTCCATAATTTCCAAGTATGATAAAAGAAGTAAAGGTTCCTGCAAGGCCAAAGAAATAGCCTCCTAAAACAGTCTGACGGATGGTTCGTCCCTTACTGATGGTTCCGATAAAAAACGGAGTAGCCACACACCATACCATCCAGTAAGCCCAGTAAAAGATCGTCCAGTTCTGGGGGAAGGAAGAGGTGCGCAGTGCATCAGTCCATGTTGCAAGGGAGATAAAATTCTGGGCCAGAGTTCCCACAGCACTGATACCTGTTTCAATGATATAACGTGTCTGGCCGCCTAAAAACAGGAAATAAGCTAACAGCACGAAAAACAGGTAAATACAGGAAGCAGCCAGTCTTGCAACCCCCTGCATACCGAAATAAACAGCCATTGTGTATACAATACAGATAATAACTAAAATAGCAATGGTAAGAAGAGGTGTTTCAGCAATTCCTAAAACCCGGCTTAAAGCCATAGATAAAAGAGGCGTAGCCAGTGAAAAGGTAGTAGCAGTTCCAGCTAACAGAGCAAAAACAGCAGTCAGATCGATCAGCTTGCCGATGACTCCATCTACCTTCTTTCCAAGAAGAGGGCGGCAGGCTTCGGAATATTTCTGTTTATTTCTTTTGCGTACGTGGATCATGAAGCCAAAAGAAACTGCCAGGATAATGTAAAAGCTCCAGGGAATAGGACCCCAGTGGAACAGTGGATATACAGAAGCCCAGTCCTGGACAGTCCCCATTTGGGCAATATGAGGTTCATCTGCATAAAGCATCCATTCACAGAGAGAATAAAAAAGGATATCTGCAGCAAGTCCTGAGGTAAACATCATGGAACCCCACTGAAAAGCGGTATACTGGGGTTTTTCCATGTCGCCCAGTTTAATAGAGCCAAAACGGGAAAATGCCATATAAAGAGAACAGATCACAGCTCCCAGACCCATTAACAGGTAATAGCTTCCAAGCTCATCTCCAAGGAAAAAACGGATAGATGCCAGAATGTTTGCAGAGCCTTCCGGAAATAACATAAAAAGACAGCATAACAATGCAATGCATCCAAAAGGCAGTATGGTAGTGACCAGGTCAAGATTTTGTAAAAATGGTTTCTGTTTCGGTTTCATGAGAAAGACCTCCTGCTAAAAATATAGTGTTCAAAAAATATAAAAATCAAATCATATTGAACATAATAGCACTGATGGAACCAAATGGCAAGACATATTTTCACATAAGATTCACATAGAGTAACAATATTGTAAGAAAAAACTACTATTAAAATTGTGTTTTCTTCGATATAATAGTACCGTTGAAATTTAAGGAGGTTTTTTATAATGTTTAACTGGAAAAAAGTTTCTCTGATCCTTCTTGCGTCGGCAGCACTTTTAAGCGGCTGTACCAAGAGCAATATCGTATCCCCGGACAGTGGAAAGATCGAAGGAGATGGAAAGCCGGATACAGAGATCAATAAAGATATTGCTATTAACTGGGAAGAAGTACGTTCTGACCTGGAAGAGCAGTATTTAGAGCCATACGGACCATTTGCTGACTATGTAATGGATTTAAATGTAGTTTACGATGATGCAAGCGGTATGCTGACTGTTCTGCTTCCTGTTACAAAGAAGACTACCAGCGATGTAGCAGTGGTTTATGCCCAGGATGTTTTAGGAACCATTGGTGAGGCTGTATCAACCCAGAATTTCTATTTCACAGCACCTGAGGAAAATGAAGATGGTTATACTACAGACTATGGTAGCTTCTTTGATGAGCATGATGTAAAAGTACAGGTATTCCCTTATGATAAAGAGGGAGATGAAAGTGCTTATCTGGTAAATGATACCATTAAAGCCGGTGATGTAAGAGCTGTTGAGCCATTACAGTAAGGAGACTTAAAATGAGACGCATTGACAGATATTGGAAGCGCTGCGCTGCAGGCGTGATGGCAGCATTAACATTGATGCTGGGACAAGGTACGATGCAGTCCTTTGCCATGAACGCCAAGGTAGTCACTTCCCCAAATAAGATCATTGTCCAGGATGAAACACAGAATACAGACGATCAGAATAACAATGGAACACAGAATGTAGTTTCCAAGGCAGAAGTAGCAGGTTTTGGGGAAGTATCTACCCCGGTTACGGATTCTTCTTCCTATTTTGGAAAAGGAAGACTGACTCTTCTGGCAAATCATGATACATCAGCCCAGCAGCTGGCAGTTATTATTGAAACTGGAGAAGGCGGCCTGATCGTAGTAGACGGTGGCTGGACTGACAACACGGATTATGTGTTAAACCAGATTAAGGCAAAAGGCGGACATGTACAGGCATGGCTGATCACACATCCGGATTCTGACCATGCAGGTGCCCTGGCGGATATCCTGTATAAGCATGCAGGTGAGATCACCATTGACGGCATCTACTATTCTTTCCTGGAAGACAGCTGGTATGCGGAAAAAGATGCAAATGTTGCTTCTATGGTAGCTTATATAAAAGGCGCATTTGCAAAGGTTTCCCCATCCATCCTTCACGGTGATATTGTGGCAGGACAGGTGATCAATGCAGGACCTGCAAAGATCCAGGTTTTAAACCAGGCATACAAGGAGAACAATGACTTTGTAAATAACAGCAGTGTTGCTTATATGGTTTCTTTAAATGGTACAAATGTTGTATTTTTGGGAGACTTAGGAAACACCGGTGGTGAGCATCTGATGCAGGATGTAAACCTGGCTGCTTTAAAGTGCAAGATGGTGCAGATGTCCCATCACGGACAGAATGGCGTAGGTTATGAGGTTTATAAGGCTTTAAGACCATCTGTATGCCTCTGGCCGACACCGCAGTGGCTGTGGGACAATGACAACGGCGGCGGCGCAGGAAGCGGTTCCTGGAAGACCCAGGAGACCAGAAACTGGATGACCCGTCTGGGTGTGAAAGAGTATTACGTTACCAAGGACGGCGACCAGGTGATCGAATAAAATTAAAAGATCAGTGTTCTTCATCGTTACAGGGAAGACCGCTGTGATAAGAATAATTTCCAAGTTCGTCCAGTATCCGGTCAAAGGATGCTGGGCGAATATTTTTTCCTTCTATCAAAGTGTTGATCATGTAATAGATAGCGGCATGTTTCATCAGACACTGGCGGAACAGGTTTGGGAAAGAGGCTTTGGAAGCGATGCTCTTATCCCAGGGATTGCACCAGGTCTCATGGCGCAGGTTCAGGCTCCAGACCGGATCTTCGACCACATCCGTTACCATTTTGCTGGAAGCTAAAGGATTTCGTAAAAACAGGGATTCTACGTATTCGATCCGGTTCTTTTTTCTGCTGTATGGGTCAGAAAGCGTGCGGCAGCCGAACCGCAGCGCAAGGATAGAACGGTGGATCATGCCCGGAGATACCTGATAATGATTTTTGCTGCTTAAAGGATAGAAAGCATCATTTAAGCAGGAGGAGAGGAAACGGGAGATAAACTGTGTCTCCATGCCATTTAAACAGATCGTAGCCGCCTGGTTGAACTGGGACGGCTTTTTCTTTTTATATTTCATCAATAACAGGGCATCAATGTCATTTTCCAGTTTGGCGTGTAAGCCGTGACAGGCAGCAGTGGGATGCTCTGCGTCATAGTGGATGCGGCCATAAACATAAGGGTGGCAGATAGAATCACCAATATAATGGCTGATAAAACCGCACAAAAAAGCAAGGCCTTCCTCACGCTGCTGTCTGGATTCGATCTTTGAAAGGCGGGTGAAGGCACAGCGGAAAAAGTCGTTTACATGGTGTTCATGCATATAGGAGCCGATATTGCGATGATCCCGGTGGCGCAGGATAGGCAGGTTATAGAAAAACATATCCGGTCCCTGAAGACCAAGCTGGTAAAGCCAGCGGTATTTGGCAATGATAAATTTAAGGTTGTTTTGAGGCATGTCGTTGTATGCCTTCATGCCTAAAATATAGTGGGTGGTGAAGCCGGGCATGTAAATGCCTCCTTTCAGGTGGGTAAAAATTTTTGATATATATATCATACCATATATTTGTGGATAAAGCAGGCATAGAAGAGAAAAACAGTGCATAAAAACCTCAGTAAGAGGATTATATTATTAGGAGTTGCATGTGAAAATTCTGGAAATGGCCCACGGGATCATATGGGGGCCGTGGACTGTGGGGATATTTCTTATTGTGGGACTGGTGTTGTCTGTACGCTGTCATTTTTTTCAGATACTGGGATTTAAATATTGGTGGAAGTCAACCTGGGGAAGCTTATGGGAACACGGCCGGGGACATGATGAAAAGGCAGTTAATAATGCAGGGCATCTTGGAATCACGCAATTCCAGTCAGTCTGTACTGCCCTGGCGGCAACGGTAGGGACCGGCAATATTGCAGGTGTAGCTGCTGCCATTGTATCTGGCGGCCCGGGGGCAGTGTTCTGGATGTGGATCTCTGCGCTGGTGGGTATGGCAACTGCTTATGGTGAGACCTATCTGGGATGCCGGTACCGCTTTAAGGATAATAGGGGTAAATGGGTCTGTGGTCCTTTTATTTATATGGAAAAAGGACTGGGGATCCCATTCATGGCAGTGGGATACAGTTTTTTCTGCTTTTTATGTGCCCTTGGGATGGGGAGCATGGTACAGGCGAATTCTGCTGCAGAAACACTGGAATTTACCTGGGGGATACCATCGGCTTTAGGAAGCGGTATTCTGGCTCTGCTTACAGGAGCAGTGGTCTTAGGCGGGATAAAACGCATAGGAAAAGCAGCAGAATGCCTTCTGCCACTGGCATCGGGGATCTATATTTTATTTTCCCTGCTGGTACTTTTATTATGCGCAGACCGCATACCAGATGTGTTTTTAAGGATTTTCCAGTCTGCTTTTGGAATCCGGCAGATTTCCGGCGGAATCGCAGGTTTTGGCATCAGCAAAAGTCTGCGCTATGGTATATCCAGAGGTGTGTTTTCCAATGAGGCGGGGCTTGGTACTCTAGCAGTCCTTCATGGTCCGGCAGAACACACAACACCCTGGGAGCAGGGAATGTGGGCCATGTTTGAGGTGTTTTTTGATACAGTGGTATTGTGTACGCTTACGGCACTGGTTATTTTGTGTACGTCACAAGGTGATATAGAGACGTTTTCTCTTACAGGAGCGGCTTTGGCTGCTGCCTGCTTTTCTGCCAGATCAGGGATAGTGGGTAAATGGTTTATCAGTGTTTCCATGGTAGTATTTGCCTTTGCAACAGTGATCGCATGGTATTATCTTGGACAGCAGGCTGTAGTGTATTTAAAAGAAAAAACAGGGATTTTACATTTACATATACTTTATCCCATTTTGTTTTTACTGGCAGTATTTGCCGGTGGCTGCATCCGGCTGGAGGCAATATGGATGTTATCGGATCTCTGGAACGGCTTGATGGCATTTTTTAACCTGACGGCTTTATTATTTTTATCCGGAGAGGTTTGCATTCCAGATCATTCAGACCTTTCTAATACCACAAAAAAAACACCTCACGTCAAGTGATGTGTTTTTTTTGGAAAAAAGTATTATTAAAAGGGAGGAGAGCTGATAAAATCTTACCAGCTCGAGTATTATGAAAAAAATCTTGTAAGCTTAGTTAGGTATTAAAAATTTTCAAGGGATGAGGTTTTTAACTTGTTTTCTTGTTTCTCATCTATGACTAAAGTATAAAAAGGAAAGATGAAGAAATCATGTTCATTGTGTAACACTTTTTTGAATGATTTATGAACGAAATGTGAATGATACCCGTGTTAAAAGAGTACAAAGCATGCGTTGACAACATTATCTGGTTGTCATAAAATGAAAGCCATAAATACATAAGAGATACGTGCTGATTATAAAGGAGTAAAAAAAATGACCTTAATGCAGATGAAGTATGCCATTGCAGTGGCAGATACCAAGTCTATGAACGAAGCAGCCCGAAGTCTGTTTATCACACAGCCAAGTCTTTCTGCATCTGTTAAAGAGCTGGAAAATGAGATCGGCATAGAGCTTTTTAAACGTACAAACCGGGGTATTACCGTGACACCGGAAGGGGAGGAATTTTTAGGCTATGCCAGGCAGGTGGTGGAGCAGTACCGTCTGATCGAGTCAAAGTACATTGAAAAAGAAAATGTGCGCAAGAAATTCAGTGTGTCTATGCAGCATTATTCCTTTGCTGTCCAGGCCTTTGTGGAAATGGTGCGTCAGTTTGGAATGGACAAGTATGAGTTTGCAGTTCATGAGACCAAAACATATGAAGTGATCGAGGATGTAAAGAATTTTAAAAGTGAGATCGGTATTTTATATCTTAATGATTTTAACAGCAAGGTACTGACAAAACTGTTTACAGAGTTTGGGCTGGAATTTCACAGGCTCTTAGACTGTGGAATCTATGCTTATATGTGGAAGGGAAATCCACTGGCATCCAGAGCCTCTGTTACTATGGATGATCTGCAGCCCTATCCATGTCTGGCTTTTGAACAGGGGAATAATAATTCCTTTTATTTTGCGGAAGAGGTGCTTTCTACCTATGAATATAAGCAGCTGATCCGTGCAAATGATCGTGCTACTATGTTAAACCTGATGAAAGGTTTAAATGGCTATACTCTTTGTTCCGGCATTATATGTGAGGAGTTAAACGGCGGTGATTACTGTGCTGTGCCATTACAGTCCGATGAGGTGATGACCATTGGGTATTTATGCCGCAAAGGTGTGGCCATCAGTCCATTGGGGCAGAAATATCTGGATGAGATACGTAAATATAAAAATGAAGATGCCAGCTATAGGTAAAAACTATAGCTGGCTCTTTTTTTTGTGTATTAGACAGATGAAAAAAGAGGTGTTATTATTTGTCCATAAACAAAAACGAATCAAAACAGTAGGTAATTGACTGATTTATTTTTATTCAGGAGGACAATAATATGGGAAAGAAATCTTATGATGAAAGAAACTTTAAATTCGAAACATTACAGCTTCATGTAGGACAGGAACAGCCAGATCCGGTAACTGACGCAAGAGCTGTACCGATCTATCAGACTTCTTCCTATGTATTCCGCAACTGCGATCATGCAGCAGCAAGATTTGGACTGACCGATGCCGGAAATATTTACGGACGTCTGACCAACCCAACAGAAGATGTATTTGAAAAGAGAATTGCAGCTTTAGAGGGTGGCGTTGCAGCTTTAGCAGTAGCTTCCGGTGCAGCAGCTATTGCATATACCTTCCAGAACCTGGCACATGCAGGTGATCACATTGTAGCAGCTGAGAACATTTACGGTGGTACATATAACCTGTTTGCCCACACTCTTCCAGAGTATGGTATCAAGACCACTTTCGTTGATCCATTTAATTATGAGCAGGTTGAGGCAGCGATTCAGGAAAATACAAAGGCTATCCATGTAGAAACTCTGGGAAATCCTAACTCTGATGTAGTTGATATTGAAAGACTGGCACAGATCGCACATGCACATAAGATCCCGTTAGTAGTTGACAATACCTTCGCAACCCCATATCTGGTACGCCCGATCGAATACGGCGCAGATATCGTTGTACACTCAGCTACTAAGTTCATTGGCGGACATGGAACCACCATTGGCGGTGTGATCGTAGACAGCGGTAAGTTTGACTGGGAAGCAAGCGGCAAGTTCCCATCCTTAGTTGAGCCAAACCCAAGCTACCATGGAGTAAGCTTTGTAAAGGCAGTAGGACCGGCAGCATTTGTTACAAAGATCCGCGCTATCTTACTTCGTGATACCGGTGCAACTTTATCTCCATTCCATGCATTCTTCTTCCTGCAGGGACTGGAAACACTGTCTCTTCGTGTAGAGCGTCATGTAGAGAATGCGCTGAAGGTAGTTCAGTACTTGAATAATCATCCACAGGTAGAAAAAGTTCATCATCCATCTGTATCCAATGATCCGGAGCAGCAGAAACTGTACAAGAAATATTTCCCAAATGGCGGCGGCTCTATCTTCACCTTTGAGATTAAGGGCGATGCACAGAAGGCAAAGGACTTCATTGACAATCTGGAGCTGTTCTCCTTACTTGCAAATGTAGCAGATGTTAAGTCTCTGGTCATCCATCCGGCTTCTACTACTCATGCACAGCTGACAGAGGAAGAACTGAAAGAACAGGGAATTTACCCGAACACCATCCGTCTTTCCATCGGTACTGAGAATATTGATGATATCATCGAAGATCTGGATGAGGCATTTAAGGCTGTAGCAAAATAAAATGGCGTAGTAAGGCAAGTGAATGAAAAGCAGGCGTATTCTTTCGCAACAGGAAGATGCGCCTGTTTTTTGCAGGTCTGGGAAGTTGGGATAATATATGGTAGAATAAGACGCAGGAATGATTTCGGAAGTGTATGGTGATATTGTAACTGATATTGCAGCAGAGCATCAGGGTGGACTGGGGACCGCTTCTTCTTCTAATATCGGCAATAAATATGCCATGTTTGAGGCAATCCATGGAACTGCTCCATATCTGATGGGCCATGGCAGAGGCGCATATGCAGATCCAAGTTCCCTGATCCGTGCAGCTGGAATGTTGTTGGCTCATATTGGTTACGCAGATAAGAAAATCCTTCTGGAGAAGGCACTGGATGTATGTACTACAGAAAAGCAGGTGGTGCTGACTACCTTTACGGAGGATGCAAGCGCGAAAGAGTATACCGATTATATCATTGAAACGATTGAAAAGTTGAAATAATCATAAACAAAATATGAAAATAGCAGGTACTCCCAATGTGCAGATATATGACATATTGAGGGTATTGTTGACTAAGGTTCGAAAGCCACCGGCGCACATGACAGATGCGCATTTGAATGAAAATCCTTTGCTCGTGGGCTTGCGCCGCCTATTGTCAGAACTGCGAACCAAACTCGCACGCTTTGCGTGCTCAAACAGTGGTTCTCCGTTCTGACGCTATGCTCGCCCACTCACGGATTTTCAACAAATGCTTATTCTGTCATGTGCACCGGCGGCTTTCTACGTTATTGGCAATAAAAAATGTAGGAGCAAACCAATAAGCAGTTTTCATGTAGGAGGGGGATTGTACTTAAGTACGGCATTTTTTATGTGACATATCCAATACAGTAGAAAGGGCTCCTCCATGTATAATAAGCATTCGGTAGGCAATTTTGTCCATTTTGTGAGCATAGCTGGCAGGTTGGAGGCACTGTTTGAGCGAACGCAGTGAGCGAGTTTGCCGGAGACCTGCCTGATCGGCGGCGGAGCAAAATGGACAAAATTACTGTGAATGCGTTTATACATGGAGGAACCCTTTCGACCCCTATTGAACTAAATCCTAATATAGAAACCGAAAGCTCCTGATAAGCATACTATGGTAGTAAGTATGAACTGCAAGGAGCTTTTTTATGCCTGAAGCCTATATTGCATTAACACCGGTCCACTGGTTTTACCTGGTGGGGGTGTTGGTGATCTTATTTACCATGATATTGCGAAAAGATACTCCACTGGTCTGCATTGCCTTCCTTTTTGGAATCGGCCTTGTTGGAAAATGCAGTCTGGCCGGGGGAATACAGACCATCTTCAGTTCCATTATTTATGCCATCAGTGAATTTAGGGAGGTGATCACTACCATTGCCCTGATAACGGCATTTTCAAAATGTATACAGGAGCTGGGAAGTGATGCCCTTCTTATGCGGCCGGTGTCAAAAGTCATGAGGACTCCGGCTGTTTCCTGGTGGATCTTAGGCGGCATTATGTTTGTATTTTCTCTGTTTTTGTGGCCGTCACCGGCAGTTGCACTGGTAGGAGCCATTGTCCTTCCCATTGCTGTGCAGTCGGGATTAACACCGCTTGCAGCAGCCATGGCAATGAACCTGTTTGGCCATGGTTTTGCCCTTAGCTATGATGCAGTGATCCAGGGAGCACCGGCTATTTCCGCAGGGGCTGCAGATATTTCTACAGCTGACATTTTAAGCAAAGGACGGCCGTTATTCTGGATCATGGGCATTACCTGTGTGTGCAGCGCATTTTTGCTCAACCGTGTAACCATAACCGGGAAGAGAAAAACTGAGGAAAATAATGAGAAAAACAATGAGAAAAATAATGAAGGAAATCTGAACCTGAAATGGAATCAGGATCAGCAGCTGGAAAAGGCCGAAGGGGTGGAAAAAGGCGCAAAGTCAGGAAAGAAGACGTATTCCAGGACAGCCATGATCCTGGCAATCCTTACGCCCGTTGCCTTTCTTATGGATATACTGTTTATGATTTTGTTTAAACTCAAGGGCGGGGATGCCACCAGCCTGGTGGCAGGAACTGCAGTCCTCTTAATGTGTGCAGGCACTGTGATGGAGTTTAAAGTGGGTTCCCTTGAAAAAGTGACAGAATATGTAACAGACGGATTTTTATTTGCCATTCGTATTTTTGCTCCTGTTATTGTGATCGGTGCCTTTTTCTTTTTGGGAGGTAATGGCATTACCCATATTTTAGGAGATTCTTATGAACGGGGGATTTTAAATGACTGGGCTTTATGGCTGGCTCATCATGCACCTTTAAACCGGTATATGACAGCGTTATTGCAGCTGGTCATCGGCGGTCTTACAGGACTGGATGGTTCCGGCTTTTCAGGGCTTCCACTTACCGGTGCGCTGGCGCGGACCTTTGGTACAGCTACAGGTGCTTCCATTCCCGTTCTTGCATGTCTGGGGCAGATCAGCGCTATTTTTATCGGCGGCGGAACGGTAGTGCCCTGGGGGCTGATCCCGGTGGCGGCCATTTGTAACGTGGATCCGGTGGAGCTGGCGAGGAAAAATATGCTTCCTGTGTTTATTGGCCTTACATGCACCTTCCTGGCAGCATGCCTGGTGTTGTGATAAATGCTGCGATAAATGTTGCGATAAAAAATCTTTTCAAAAAACTAGTCTGGGAGAACATTGGGCATAGAAGGAGGTATTATATGTGCGGGATAGCCGGATTTTATCAGAGTCATTTTGACTATCTTACAAAAGAAGAATATTACCGGCAGATACTGGAAGAGATGGAAAGAGTACAGAAACACCGGGGACCGGATGAACAGGGAAATTATCTGGAGTCCCATTTTGGTTTGGCCCATGTGAGACTGTCTATAAGAGATCTGGTTTCAGGCCGCCAGCCCATTCTTAAAAAAGTGGGAGATAAGACCTTCGGAATCGTGTATAATGGAGAGCTTTATAATACGAAAGAATTGCAGGAAGATCTCATGGAAAAAGGCTGGAAATTTTCCACAACCAGTGATACAGAGGTAGTTCTTACAGGTTACATGGAATATGGTCCGGATTTTGTGAAGCAGATGAATGGTATATTTGCTTTCGGGATCATGGATCCGGTAAAAGACCGGCTGGTGCTGTTTAGGGACCGCCTGGGGGTAAAGCCATTATTTTACACCTGTTTTCAGGATCAGGTCATCTTTTCCTCTGAGATCAAAGGTCTTTTTGCTTATCCGGGGATCACTCCTAAACTGGATAAAAGAGGGTTAAATGAGATATTCAGCATCGGGCCTGCAAAAACTTATGGCTGCGGTGTTTTCAAGGATATAGAAGAGCTGCTTCCGGCACATTATCTTGTATGCAATGCATCTGGTCTGCATGCAGAATGTTATTGGAAGCTGGAGAGCAGGCCTCATGAGGACAGCTATGGGCAGACCGTAGAAAAAACGGCATTTCTGGTCAAGGATGCCATCCGCCGCCAGATCATCTCCGATGTGCCGGTATGTACCTTTTTATCCGGAGGTGTGGACAGCAGCCTTGTTGCTGCTGTTTGCAATGCAGAATTGAAAAAGAAAAACAAACAGCTGGCTACTTTTTCCTTTGATTTTAAGGATAACCATAAATATTTTACTGCCAATGCTTTTCAGCCATCCATGGACCGGCCGTTTGTGGATATTATGGTGAAATATTTAGATTCTGACCATCATTATCTGGAATGTGACAATGTGACCCAGGCAGATCTGCTGTATACATCCGTAGAAGCCAGAGACCTTCCGGCCATGGCAGATGTAGACTCTTCCCTGTTATATTTCTGCTCCCAGGTAAGCAGCACCCATAAAGTAGCACTGACCGGTGAATGTGCTGATGAGATATTCGGGGGTTATCCATGGTTTCACAAAAAAGAGTGCTTTGAGGCGAAAACATTTCCCTGGACCATGGACCTGTCTGCCAGAAAGGTGCTGTTGGCGGATGATTTTATCCGGGAACTTCACATGGATGAATATGTGCAGGCAACCTATGAAAAATCGGTGGCAGAAACGCCGGGACTGGCAGAGGACACACCGGAAGAAGCCCGCCGTCGTGAGATCGCATGGCTGAACCTGAAATGGTTTATGCAGACATTATTAGACCGTATGGACCGCACCAGCATGCATTCCGGGCTGGAAGCCAGAGTGCCTTTTGCGGATCACCGTATTGTGGAATATTTGTGGAATGTGCCATGGAACATGAAAACAAGAGATGGTGTGGCAAAGCATCTTCTAAGGATGTCTGGAGCAGGTCTGCTGCCTGATGAAGTGCTGTGGCGCAGAAAATCCCCTTATCCCAAGACCTACGACAAAGCATATGAAACGCTGTTAGCAGACCGGGTGCGGGAGATATTAGAAGACAGTACGGCACCTGTTTTACAGTTCTTAGACAGGAAAAAAACAGAAAAATTCCTGGAAAGCCCATCTGACTATGGAAAACCATGGTATGGACAGCTGATGGCGGGCCCCCAGATGCTGGCGTATATGATCCAGGTAAATTACTGGATGAAGAAATATAATATTGAGATCGAAGTATGATCCCTGCTCCTGCACACTTAAATCCGCATCTTACGGGATTAGTACATCCTGCATCTGTCTTTGTGGACGATTTTTTGCCAGTCGCACCCGGATTTCATCACCGTACGCACCACGTACGTCTCAGAAATTTGGGCACAACTGACCAAAAATCTTCTCACAAAATCGGGCACAGAAAGTTTCCGGGAGAACATTTTGGAGGATGGGTGTCAAATGCTGCTTTTTAGTGGCTGTGAAAATTTCTGTCGCACCAGATCAAGGAAATACTGGTCCGCCCTGGATAAAAATCCGCCTTTTAAGGAGGCGATACTCAGATCCCAGCTGGGGCTGTAGGACTCGTCAATGGATAAAAGTACCGGCGGATGGTCAGCGGAGGTCAGGGCAGCATATTCCATAGGCAAAAAGGTAATGCCTATGCCCTGACCGGCCAGATGCTGTGCTGTTTCATAATTTTTCAATATCAGGACGATATTAGGTGTGATCCTGGCTTTTGCAAGAATAGCGTCAGATACGTGGCGGATGCGCTGCTGTGGATGAAGAAGGATCAATGGTTCATTTTTTAATAAACGCACATCTAAGACCGGGAATGGATAGCCCGGTTTTTCTTTTGCTTTCTGGATCAATGGATGCCCCTGGGCCAGTGCGATCACAAAGGGGTTTTCTGATAAAAATTCATAATCCAATAATGGATTTGGCGCCAGCTTTGGAGCATGGAGCAGTGCAAAATCCATAGCACCTGTAAGTACCTGTTCTTCCAGCTTTCCAGTATTATCTTCGCGGATATCCAGTTCAATAGAGGGACTGTTTGTCTTAAATTCCGGCAGGATCTTAGGAAGAATGACGGTTCCCAGATGGTTGGTCGTTCCCATAACGATCCGTCCGGATTTTAACTGCTTTATGTCACTTATTTCCGTCTCAAAATCGCTGTAGATCTTAAGAACCTGACAGGCCATCTGATAACAGCGTTTTCCTGCATAAGTAAGGGTCAGTCCGGAAGGTGTCCGGTTGAAAAGATGGGCGTCCAGGTTTTCTTCGATCCGCTGCAAAGACTGGCTTAAGGAAGGCTGGGCAATATAAAGTTTTCTGGCGGCTGCAGAGATGCTTTTTTCATCGGCTACAGTTTTAATGTATTCTAGTTCACGGCTTGTCATAGGGAAAAACTCCTTCATATCCATCACATAGGTAAAAATGTATATCTGTTATTATATATATAGTATTTGCCTATAAAAGTAAAGGGGTGTATAGTTAGAACATAGCAAATGGATATGTCACCTGATGGTGACATGGACATGGGATAAAAGGAGAAGAAACATTATGGTAAAGTTATATGATGAAGGAATTTATCTTGTAAACGGCACCGAGATCGTACCTGAGTCTGAAGGAGCAAAGGTACAGGCTCTTACAGGAAAAGCTGCAGATAAAGAAACAGCAAAGAAAGGCACTATGGCCTGTTCTATTTTAAGTGCCCACAACACTTCCGGGGACATGGAGCATTTAAAGCTTAAATTTGACGCAATGACATCCCACGATATCACATTCGTAGGGGTTATCCAGACAGCAAAAGCTTCCGGAATGGAGAAATTCCCTGTTCCTTATGTACTGACCAACTGTCATAACTCCCTTTGCGCAGTAGGCGGAACCATTAACGAAGATGACCACATGTTTGGTCTTTCCGCAGCAAAGAAGTATGGCGGCATCTATGTTCCACCTCACATTGCAGTTATGCATCAGTATATGCGTGAAATGCATGCAGGCTGCGGACGTATGATCTTAGGATCTGACTCCCATACCCGCTATGGTGCATTAGGAACTATGGCCATTGGCGAAGGCGGCGGCGAGCTGGTAAAACAGCTGTTATGTGATACATACGATGTAGCTTATCCAGGCGTTGTTGCAATTTACCTTACCGGAAAGCCGGGACCTGGTATCGGACCTCAGGACGTGGCACTTTCCATTATCGGTGCAGTATTCAAGAAGGGTTATGTAAAGAATAAAGTAATGGAATTTGTAGGACCTGGTGTTGCTTCTATGACAACAGACTACAGAAACGGTGTAGATGTTATGACAACAGAAACTACCTGCTTAACATCTATCTGGCGCACTGATGAAGATACAAAGGCATTTTTAACAGCTCATGGCAGAGGTGATGATTACAAAGAATTAAATCCTGCAGATGTAGCTTACTATGATGGCTGTGTTTACGTGGATTTAAGTACCATTAAGCCAATGATCGCTCTTCCATTCCACCCAAGCAACACATATGAGATCGATGAGTTAAATGCAAACCTGGGTGATATTTTAAGAAGTGTAGAAAAAGAAGCAGAGAAAGTCAGCGGCGGAAGAGCATCATTTACACTGACTGATAAAATTGAAAACGGACGTTTAAGAGTCCAGCAGGGAATCATCGCAGGCTGTGCAGGCGGTAACTTTACCAACGTAGTAGAAGCAGCCCATGCATTAAAGGGAAAGAGCTGTGGAGACGGAGAATTCTCACTGGCTGTATATCCATCTTCCCAGCCTGTATTTATCGATCTGGTAAGAAAGGGATTTATAGCAGAGCTTATGGAAGCAGGCGCTGTTATCAGAACTGCATTCTGCGGACCATGCTTTGGCGCCGGCGATACACCTTGCAACAATGGATTAAGTATCCGTCATACAACCAGAAACTTCCCGAACAGGGAAGGCAGCAAGCCAGGAAATGGCCAGATGTCTGCAGTAGCCTTAATGGATGCACGTTCTATTGCAGCAACCGCAGCAAACGGCGGTATCCTTACACCAGCTACAGACTTAGACTGCTGGGGCGATGTTCCTGAACACGATTTTGATAAGACTGTTTATGACCGCCGTGTATACAATGGCTACAATGCAGCCCATGAGGAGGAAAGTCTGGTATATGGCCCAAATATCAAGGACTGGCCGGAAATGAGTCCGTTAACTGATAATATCCTTTTAAAGGTATGCTCCAAGATCATGGATGAAGTAACTACCACGGATGAACTGATCCCATCTGGTGAAACCTCCTCCTATCGTTCCAATCCACTGGGACTGGCTGAGTTTACATTATCCAGAAGAGATCCTGAATACGTAGGAAAGAGCAAGGCAGTAGACAAATTAGAGAAGGCAAGAACAGCAGGACAGAAGCCATCAGAGTTAGATGCAGACCTGAATGGGGTATTTGATGCCATCCATACCATTTCCGGTCAGGAAAATGTAAATGAAATGGAAACAGAGATTGGAAGCATGATCTATGCTGTAAAGCCTGGTGATGGTTCTGCAAGAGAACAGGCTGCAAGCTGCCAGAGAGTCATCGGCGGACTTGCAAACATCACAAAAGAATACGCAACCAAGCGTTATCGTTCTAATGTAATGAACTGGGGAATGATCCCATTCCAGATGGTAGAAGAGCCTGAGTTTGAAGTAGGAGACTATATCTACGTTCCAGGTGCAAAAGCAGCACTGGATGGTGATTTAAAAGATATTAAGGCTTATGTGATCAATGCAGATACCAAGGCGGTAAAAGAGATCAGTCTGTACGTGGCAGATATGACTGCAGATGAAAGAAAGATCGTAAAAGCAGGCTGTCTGATCAATTATAACCGTGCAAGAAAAGGCTTAAAGTGATATAATATAATGAGCGCGTCAGCGCGGGAGACCTGAGTATAAACACACAGTGCCACATATTTTCCTGATTCAAAATGATCTGGAAAATGTGTGGCAGTGCCCGTTTGAAAATGCTTTTGCACAGATGCGGGGGTAACAAAAAGATGTTGAAAAGACATCGTTAAAAATAGGAGGAAATAAAGATGGAGATCAAGAAACCGGCCATGGCAGGAACTCTGGAATCCAGTGACTGTCAGG